>ERZ781399.65-NODE-65-length-285676-cov-38.266945_pt1 | contig 285676 bp, 237 predicted proteins | sample MGYA00511014_ERZ781399 | MGnify/ENA primary metagenome ERZ781399 (study PRJEB29847, sample SAMN06458254) | wastewater metagenome | isolation source: Wastewater bioreactor | place: South Africa: Cape Town | study: EMG produced TPA metagenomics assembly of the...
ACCTCGCCGTCACCGACTGCTGCCCCGGCTTCGGCTCGGTGGCGAAGTACACCGCGATCTCCACGCTGGAAGCCAGCCTCGACGTGGCCTCGATGGCCGAGACCTCGACCAAGGTGTTCATCCTCGAAGTGATGGGCCGCCACGCCGGCTGGATCGCCGCCGCGGCGGGGCTCGCCGGCGACGATGCGGACGCGGCACCTCACCTCATCCTGTTCCCCGAGAACGCGTTCGACGAGGCGGCGTTCCTGGCCAAGGTGCAAGCCACCGTCGAACGGGTGGGCTGGTGCACCGTGGTCGCCTCCGAAGGCGTGCGCAACGCGGCCGGCCAGTTCCTCGCCGAGGCCGGCACGCGCGACGCGTTCGGCCACAGCCAGCTCGGCGGCGTGGCGCCGGTGCTGGCGGCGCTGGTGAAGGAAAAGCTCGGCTACAAGTACCACTGGGCGCTGCCCGACTACCTGCAGCGCTCGGCGCGGCATGCCGCCTCGCAGGTCGACGCCGAGCAGGCGTACGCCGTGGGCAAGGCCGCGGTCGACTACGCGCTGACCGGGATGAACGCGGTGATGCCGGTGATCGTGCGCACGTCCGACGCGCCGTACCGCTGGAAGATCGCGCCCGCGCCGCTGGCGAAGATCGCCAACCGCGAGAAGAAGATGCCGAAGAACTTCATCAGCCGCGACGGCTTCGGCATCACCGCCGCCGCCCGCCGCTACCTCGCCCCGCTGATCCGCGGCGAGGCGCCGTTGCCCTACGGCAAGGATGGCCTGCCGCGCTACGTGCGGCTGAAGAACACGGCGGTGACGAAGAAGCTGGCGGCATTCGGGCGCTGAACTCCACGGCTTCCGTGACCGGCGTCACCGTGCTGAGCGCCACCTGAAAACCGGGGCGCCCGCATAGGCTTGCGTTCAGCCGCAGCTTCTTACGCTCCATCCTGCCCGGGTCGATCGCCGTGCCGTTGCGGCCACGACCCTCCACGGGAGGAGACTTGAGATGAAACTCATCCACCGCCTGCTCATCGCCCTCGCCCTGCTCGGCACCGGCAGCATCGCGCTGGCCGCTCCCGGCCCCGGTCCGGGCGACCACGGCCGATACGACCACGACCGGGGTCACGACCGTGGCCACGACCGCCGCCATGACGACCGCCGCTGGCACGACGACCGCCGCCACGGCGACTGGCGCCGGCATGATGACCGCCGCTATGGCTACGGACACCGCGATTACCGCTACGCCGGCCCGCGCTATTACCCGGTGCGCCACCATCGCTGGGAACGCGGCCACCGCTACTACGGTCCGACCTACGTCGTGCGCGATTACCGCTACTACCGCCTGCGCCCGCCGCCGCGCGGCTACCACTGGGTGCGCGCGGACAACGACTACCTGCTGGTCGCGATCGCCACCGGCATCATCCTGGACTACGCCCTGCGCTGAGTCCGCACCAGGCTGACCGATCCGGGGGCCGCGCATCCGTGCACGGCCCTTTTCGCTGATGGACGGCGCTGCGCCGCACAACGGCCTGCGCCGTCGCCTCTGCCTATACTCCCCGGGACCGCCCGTTCCGGACGGCCACTTACAACCCATGGGGAGGCTCCGATGCTGCAGCAGTATGGCTGGTGGATCGTCGTTGCGTGTGCGGTGGTGGCGGTTCTGTATGGCGCGCTGTCCGCGCGCTGGATCCTGGCGAAATCGCCGGGCAACGAACGGATGCAGGAGATCGCCGCGGCCATCCAGGAAGGCGCACGCGCCTACCTCAACCGCCAGTACACCACCATCGGCCTGGTCGGCGTGGTGTTGCTGCTGCTGATCGGTTTCTTCCTCAACTGGCCGACCGCGATCGGCTTCCTGCTCGGCGCGATCCTGTCCGGGGCGGCCGGCTACATCGGCATGAACGTCTCGGTGCGCGCCAACGTGCGCACCGCCGAGGCGGCGCGCAGCGGACTCGGTGCGGCGATGGACGTGGCGTTCCGCGGCGGCGCGATCACCGGCATGCTGGTGGTTGGCCTGGCCCTGCTCGGCGTGGCCGGCTACTGGCTGGTGCTCGGCCACTTCGGCGTCACCGGCGAGACCGCGCTGCACGCGCTCGTCGGGCTGGCCTTCGGCAGCTCGCTGATCTCGATCTTCGCGCGCCTGGGTGGCGGCATCTTCACCAAGGGCGCCGACGTAGGCGCCGACCTGGTCGGCAAGGTGGAGGCCGGCATCCCCGAGGACGACCCGCGCAACCCGGCGGTGATCGCCGACAACGTGGGCGACAACGTGGGCGACTGCGCCGGCATGGCGGCCGACCTGTTCGAGACCTACGCGGTGACGGTGATCGCCACCATGCTGCTGGCCGGTCTCACCTTCGCCGACAACCTCGCTGCCGTGCTGTACCCGCTGCTGCTCGGCGGCGTGTCGATCATCGCCTCGATCATCGCCACCTTCTTCGTCCGGGTGAAGGCCGGTGGCTCGATCATGGGCGCGCTGTACAAGGGCGTGATCGTGTCGGCGGTGCTCTCGGCGGTCGCGTTCTGGTTCGTCACCGGCAGCCTGCTGCCGCAGGGCCTGGCCGCCGGCGACGGCAGCGTCATTTCCAGCCACGCGTTGTTCCACTGCGCGCTGATCGGGCTGGTGCTGACCGGCCTGATCGTGTGGATCACCGAGTACTACACCGGCACGCAGTACAAGCCGGTGCAACACATCGCGGCGGCCTCGACCACCGGCCACGGCACCAACATCATCGCCGGCCTCGGCGTGTCGATGAAAGCGACCGCGATGCCGGTGATCGTGATCTGCGCGGCGATCTGGGGTGCCTACAGCCAGGGCGGCCTGTACGGCATCGCGATCGCCGCCACCGCCATGCTGTCGATGGCCGGCATGATCGTGGCGCTGGACGCCTACGGCCCGATCACCGACAACGCCGGCGGCATCGCCGAGATGGCCGACCTGCCGCCGGAAGTGCGCGGCGTCACCGATCCGCTGGACGCGGTGGGCAACACCACCAAGGCGGTGACCAAGGGCTACGCGATCGGCTCGGCCGCGCTGGCCGCGCTGGTCCTGTTCGCCGACTACACGCACAACCTCGACGTGTCCGCCCAGCTCAAGGCGGCGGCCAGCGGCGGCGTGGCGCAGACGCTGAGCTTCGACCTGTCCGACCACATGGTGATCATCGGCCTGCTGATCGGCGGCCTGATCCCCTACCTGTTCGGCGCGATGGCGATGGAGGCCGTCGGCCGCGCCGCCGGCGCGGTGGTGGAGGAAGTGCGCCGCCAGTTCCGCGACATCCCCGGCATCATGCAGGGCACCGGCAAGCCGGAGTACTCGCGCGCGGTGGACATGCTGACCAAGTCGGCGATCCGCGAGATGATCGTGCCGTCGCTGCTGCCGGTGGCGGTGCCGATCGTGGTCGGCCTGCTGCTCGGGCCCGAAGCGCTGGGCGGGCTGCTGATCGGCACCATCGTCACCGGAATCTTCGTGGCGATCTCGATGACCACCGGCGGCGGCGCCTGGGACAACGCCAAGAAGTACATCGAGGACGGCCACCACGGCGGCAAGGGCTCCGAGGCGCACAAGGCCGCGGTCACCGGCGACACCGTGGGCGACCCGTACAAGGACACCGCCGGCCCGGCGGTGAACCCGCTGATCAAGATCATCAACATCGTGGCGCTGCTGATGATCCCGCTGCTGTAACCGAAGCCATCCCATCCGGCTCGACGAAAATCCCGCTGCGGCGGGATTTTCGTTCGCCGCCAGCGGCGCCCTGCGGCCAGCGGCCGCATGGGATCCGCTCGATCGCCGGCAATTCCGCGCTCGCCCCCAAAGGAGAAACCTCATGCGACTGGTCTGGCTCACCCTGGCACTCGGCGTCACACTGGCGGGCATGAATCCTGCCGACGCCAGCGATACCCCAACCGCGAAAACCCCTGCCGACCAGGCCGCCACCGACGATCCCTGGCTGTGGCTCGAAGACATCCACGGCACCCGCTCGATGGAATGGGTGAAACAGGAGAACGCGCGCACGCAGGCGCGCTTCGCCAGCGACACCAGCTTCGACAAGACACGCGACGCGATCCTGCAGGTACTCGACTCGGACGCACGCATTCCCTACGTCAACCGCATGGGCGGCGAGCTGTACAACTTCTGGCGCGACAAGACCCATCCGCGCGGCGTCTGGCGCCGCACCACCCTGGCCGAATACCGCAAGGCCGAGCCGAAATGGGAGGTGCTGCTGGACATCGACGCGCTGAACAAGGCCGAGGGCAAGCGCTGGGTGTTCAAGGGCGTGCAATGCCTCAAGCCGGCGTTCGAACGCTGCCTGGTGTCGCTGTCGCCCGACGGCGGCGACGCGGTGGCGGTGCGCGAGTTCAGCATCCCGAAGAAGGCCTTCGTGAAGGGCGGCTTCGAGCTGCCGGTGGCCAAGAGCGATGTCGGCTGGATCGACGAGGACACCATTTACGTGGGCACCGACTTCGGCCCCGGTTCGATGACCGCCTCCAGCTATCCGCGCATCGTCAAGGAGTGGAAGCGCGGCACGCCGCTGTCGGCCGCCGCGACCGTGCACGAGGGCAAGCACGACGACCTCGCGGTCAGTGCATTCCACGACCGCACGCCGGGTTACGAGCGCGACTTCGTGTCGGTGGCCAAGGATTTCTTCCACAGCGAGCTGTTCCTGCGCCACGGCGGCAAACTGACACGCCTCGACGTGCCCACCGACGCCGATGCCAACGCCCACCGCGAATGGCTGCTGGTGCAGACGCGCTCACCATGGACGGTCGGCGGCGCCACCTATCCCTCAGGAGCGCTGCTGGCCATCCGCTTCGACGACTTCATCGCCGGCAAGCGCGAGTTCACCGTGCTGTTCAAGCCCGACCAGCACACCGCGCTGTCCAGCTACGCCTGGACCCGCAACCACCTGATCCTCGACGTGCTGGATGACGTCAAGAGTCGGCTGGAAGTGCTCACTCCGCCGCGGATGGCGGGCGCCGACGACGGCTGGCATCCCGAGGTGCTGCCGGGTGCACCGGCGCTCAGCACGGTCAGCGTGGTCGACACCGACCCCGACCACAGCGACGAGTACTGGCTCGACGTGGCCGGCTTCCTCACCCCCGCATCGCTCGAACGCGGCGTGCTGGGCAGCACGCCGGCGGAAACGATCAAGCAGGAGCCGGCGTTCTTCGACGCGTCGAAGTTCACCGTCAGCCAGCACTTCGTGACCTCGAAGGACGGTACCCGCGTACCGTATTTCGAGATCGCGCCCAAGGGCATCAAGCTGGATGGCGCCAACCGCACCCTGCTGTACGGCTACGGCGGCTTCGAAGTGTCGCTGCTGCCGCACTACAGCGGCAGCATCGGCCGCGCCTGGCTCGATCGCGGCGGCGTCTACGTGGTAGCCAACATCCGCGGCGGCGGCGAGTACGGCCCGCGCTGGCACAAGGCGGCGCTGAAGGCGAACCGCCCGCGCGCGTACGAGGATTTCGCCGCCGTCGCGCAGGACCTGATCAAGCGCGGCGTCACCTCGCCCGGGCACCTGGGCGCCGAAGGCGGCAGCAACGGTGGCCTGCTGATGGGCAACATGCTCACCATGTATCCGCAGTTGTTCGGCGCGATCGCCTGCGAAGTGCCGCTGCTGGACATGAAGCGCTATTCGCACCTCTCCGCCGGCGCGTCGTGGATGGCCGAATACGGCAACCCGGACACCGCCGACTGGAACTTCATCAAGACCTTCTCGCCGTACCAGAACGTGAAAAAAGACGGCCACTATCCGCCTGTGCTGTTCTACACCGCCACCAGCGACGACCGCGTGGGTCCGGTGCAGGCGCGCAAGATGGCCGCGAAGATGCAGGCGCAAGGCCACCCCGACGTGTGGTTCTACGAGAACCTCGAAGGCGGCCACGGCGCCGGCGCGGACAACCAGCAGTCCGCCCACATGCACGCGATGGCCTACGACTTCCTGTGGGATCAGCTGAAGTAGCGGTGACCGCCGCACGCTCGCGCGGGCGTGCGGCGAAACTGGTCGCTGAAGTATGCTGACACGCCGATCGCAAGCCTTTCCGCCATGCCGTCACGCACCGCCATCAGCCATGAATTGCGCGAGTGGATCCTCGCCACCACACGGGCCGGCCACGGCGTGCCGGACGTGCTCAAGCTGATGAAGGACAACGGCTACGACCCGCGCCAGAGCCGCAGCATCGTCGCCGAAGTGCTGAAGCTGCCGCTGGCCGCGCTCAACGCCGGCACCACTTCGCCCGCACCGCGCGGCCTGCGCACCAGACACCCGGAGGCGCCGGCGGTCTGCGTCGACGGCCACGCCATCGGCGTGTCGCTGAGCGTCGACGAACCGCCGCTGCGCGTGCTGGAAAACATCCTGGACGACGCCGAATGCGCCGAACTGATCGAGCTGGCGCGGCCGCGGCTGGCGCGCGCGCTGACCGTCGACGACGACGGCAAACAGCAGGTGGACCAGCGCCGCACCAGCGAAGGCATGTTCTTTTCCATCGGCGAACGGCCGCTGATCGCGCGCATCGAGCGGCGCCTGGCCGGCCTGCTCGGCCTGCCGGTCAACCACGGCGAAGGGCTGCAGATCCTGCATTACCGCCCGGGCCAGGAGTACGAGCCGCATTTCGACTGGTTCGACCCCGCCTTGCCCGGCTACGACGCCATCACCCGTTCCGGTGGCCAGCGCATCGCCAGCGTGGTGATGTACCTCAACACGCCCGAACTGGGCGGCGGCACCGCCTTCCCCGAGCTGGGCCTGACCGTCACCGCGCGCCGCGGTTCGGCCGTCTATTTCGCCTACGAAGGCGGCGACCCCCGCTCGCTGCACGCCGGCCTGCCGGTGATCTGCGGTGAAAAATGGATCGCCACCAAGTGGCTGCGCGAGCGGCCCTACCGCCAGGGCGGTCGCGGCTGACAAGCGGTGCTGCGATGCAGCAGCGTTTGGCGTATCCTAGCGGACTGTTTTTCCCCCGCTTGAGGATTCCCATGGGTCTGCATCTTGTCCCCGCCGGTCGCGACGTGCCAAACGAAATCAACGTCATCATCGAGATCCCCAAGGACGCCGAGCCGGTCAAGTACGAGGTGGACAAGGAATCGGGCGCGATCTTCGTCGACCGCATCTTGTCCACGCCGATGCGCTACCCGTGCAACTACGGCTACGTGCCGGGCACCCTGGGCGGCGACGGCGACCCGCTGGACGCGGTGGTGATCCTGCCGTTGTCACTGGCCGTGGGCTCGGTGATCCGCTGCCACCCGGTCGGCATGCTGCAGATGACCGACGAGGCCGGCGCCGACGAGAAGCTGGTGGTGATCCCCTCGCCCAAGGTGTTCCCCGGCTACGCCCACATCAACGACATGAAGGGCGTCTCGCCGCACTGGCTGCAGCGCATCGGCCACTTCTTCGAACATTACAAGGATCTGGAGCAGGGCAAGTGGGTCAAGGTCGAGGGCTGGGTCGGTGCCGAAGAGGCCAAGGCCGAAATCCTGGCCGGCATCGCCCGCTACAAGGCCGAGCACGGCTCCAAGGCCTGAGCCCGAAGGCGATGCAACGCAAGAGCCCCGCCCGTGCGGGGCTCTTGCGTTGGGGCCGCATCAGCCGCGCTTGAGCAACTCGCGCAGGTCGATCAGCGCCGCATTGGCGCGCGACACGTAGTTCGCCATCACCAGAGAATGGTTGGCGAAGAAACCGAACGGCGAACCGTTCAGCACCATCGGACTGTGCAGCGGGCGCTGCGCCTCCTCCAGCTCGCGGATCACCTGTTCCAGGCTCACGTCGGCGTGCTTGGAGCGCAGGATCGGGCCGAAATCGCGCTGGATCGCCTTGAGCTGTTCCAGCAGCGTCCAGGTGTAGCCGCGTGCTTCGTAGAAGTTGTCGTCGATCTGCGTCCACGGGGTCTTGACCAGCCGGCCGCCGCCGGGCGCGGCCACGGTGGATGCGCTGGCCGGATCGGAGGCGTCCACGTCGCCGATGCGGATCTGGCCCACGCTGGCGGACAGCCGCTGCGACAACGAGCCCAGCCGCGACGACACCAGCTGCAGGTAATCGGCCAGGTTGTCGGCGCGCGCGTAGAAGTGCGCATTGCTGTCGTCGGCATCGCCGAGCCGCGCCAGATAGCCGTCCAGATGCTTGATCGCCTTGCGGTACTGGCTTTCCGAGCTGGGCAGCAGCCAGCGGTCGTTCGGGCTGTTGAGCAGCGGGTCGGCCTCGGCCAGGTCCTTGTCCTCGGTCGACTGCGTCTGCGAGCGACTGAAGTCGTTGCGCAGCGCACGCACCAGGTCGCGCGAAGCGGTCAGCGAGCCGAATTCCCAGTTCGGCAGGTTGTCCAGCAGCACGCCCGGCGGCAGCTTGTCGTTGCTGAGGTAGCCGCCGCGCTTGTCGAGCAGGGTGCGCACCGAGGCGATCAGGGTGACCGTGGTGGTGGCGCCGGTACTCACCGGCCGCTTCAATTCCTGCATCCGGGCCTGGGTGGCCGCCACCGGATCGAACAGCGCCGGCTCGGTATCCCACCACCACATCGACGCCGCGATCAGCAGCACCAGCACGGCGACCACGGCCAGGATCGCCCGGCGCAGGCCGCGGCGCGGCGCGGGGGAAGTGTCAGGGGTCAGCATCGGACGGCTCCTGCGGAGGTGGCGAGCGGAGTCCGCAGCTTACAACGCGACCACCCCGGCGCTGTCGGGCGCATCTCGCTCGCGGCGGCGAGGTTCCGCCGCACAGGCTTTGCCGCGAGGCCGTGCCATCGCCGTATGCTTGCCATCGCCCGACGGCGCATCGCGCAGCGCGTTCGCTCACCGATGTTTACCCGCCGCCCCGGAGACATCCACATGAAAGCCGTCGCCCTCACCCGCTACCTGCCGATCGACGATCCGCAATCGCTGTTCGACGTGGAACTGCCCACACCCGCGCCGGGCGGGCGCGACCTGCTGGTGCGCGTCGAGGCCGTGTCGGTGAATCCGGTCGATACCAAGCTGCGCGCACCGAAGCCACACGTGGAAGCACAGCCGAAAGTGCTGGGCTACGACGCCGCCGGCACGGTGGAAGCCGTTGGCAGCGCGGTGGCAGGTTTCAAGCCGGGCGATCGCGTGTATTACGCGGGCGACGTCACCCGGCCGGGCAGCAATGCGCAGTTCCAGTTGGTGGACGCGCAGTTGGCCGCGGCGATGCCGCGCAGCCTGGATTTCGCCGACGCCGCGGCGCTGCCGCTGGTGGCGATCACCGCGTGGGAGTTGCTGTTCCAGCGCATGCCGTTCGACAGCGAGCACGGCGGCGAGGGCCAGTCGTTGCTGGTCATTGGCGGCGCCGGCGGCGTCGGCTCGATCGCGATCCAGCTGGCGCGGCGCGCGGGGTTCACCGTGATCGCTACCGCCTCGCGTGCCGACAGTACCGACTGGTGCCGCGCGATGGGCGCGCAGCACGTGGTGAACCATCGACAGCCGCTGGCGCCACAACTCGCCGCGCTGGGTTTCGCGACCATCGACGCCGCACTCAATCTCGCCGACACGGATGCCTACTGGGACGAACTCGGCGCGCTGCTGGCGCCGCAAGGCCACGTCGGCCTGATCGTGGAACCGCATGGCGCGCTGCGCATCGGCGATCCGTACAAGGCCAAATGCATCGGCATCCACTGGGAGTTCATGTTCGCCCGCGCGCGCTTCCGCACGGCGGACATGGCCGAGCAGGGGCGCATTCTCGCCCGCGTGGCAGAGCGGGTGGATGCCGGCGAGTTGAAGGGCATCCGGCGCGAGACGCTGAACCCGATCAACGCGGCGAATCTGCGCGAGGCACATCGCCGGCTGGAATCGGGCAGCAGCATCGGCAAGCTGGTGCTGGCCGGCTGGTAGGGCGGCCGATCGACGGTGCCATCAGCGGCGCTTGCGGGCCACCGCTTTCCCGCCGCTGGCCCTGGTCGAGGGTGCCGGCTTGGCAGGCTCGCCCTTCTTGCCGAGCTGCTCCAGCAAGGTGTTCATGTCCTCGGCGTGCTCTTCCTCCATCGCCAGGATGCTTTCCAGCACACGGCGGGTGGTGGGGTCGGCGGTGCCCACGTAGTCGATCATCTCGCGGTAGCTGTCGATGGCGATGCGCTCGGCGACCAGGTCCTCCTTGATCATGTCGACGATGTCCTCGCCTTCGACGTAGTCGGAGTGGCTGCGCGTGAGCAGGCCCTCGGGCGACAGGTTCGGTTTGCCGTCGAGCTGGGTGATGCGCTCGGCGAGCAGGTCGGCGTGTCCCTGTTCCTCGTTGGCGTGCTGCAGGAACTCTTCCTTGATCGCCTGCGAGTGGATGCCCGAGGCCATGTAGTAGTGGTACTTGTAGCGCAGCACGCAGACGATCTCGGTGGCCAGGGCGTGATTGAGCAGGGTCACCACGGTGGCGCGGTCGGCCTTGTAGCCGGCGGTCATCGCGCCCTTGTCGATGTCCTGGCGGGCGCGTTTGCGGATGTTCTCGATGTCGCTGACGAACGGCTTGGTCTTGGCCATGGCTTGCTCCTGCGGACGGGTGGCGCCGGCTGCGATGAGCTTTCCGGCGCACGGATATCGGCAGAGCATGGGCACCGGCCCGAGAAAGCCGGGTGAAGAACTTGGCGTGGTCAGCGCGGCAGGAAGGCGCGCAGGAAGGTGTCCACGCCCGCGCGCGCGGTCGTCTCGATTTCCTGCAGGTAGCTTTCCGGGCAATTCGTGCAGCCGAACATCTGCCGCATCATCAGGTTGCCCTTGATCAGGGTGAGGAACTGCATGCTGGCCCGGCGCACGTCGTCGATGTCGAGCTTGCCGGCGTCAACCGCCTGCTGCAGCAGGCGTTCCATCAGGCCATGGGTGCGCGTGGCGCCTTCTTCCCAGATCAGCTTGCCGTAGCGCGGGTTGCCCTGGCGGCAGTCGCTGAGGATGGCGCGGAAGGTGCCCACGGTTTCGGCGTTGCAGTCCAGGTGGGCATGGGTCAGCGCCACCCGCAGCAAGGTCTCGCGGATGTCCGCCTGCGGGTCGAAGCGGTAGGTTTCCTCCGGCAGCAGGTCCTGGATGCGCGAGCGGATGACTTCGCGGAACAGGTTGTCCTTGTCGCCGAAATGGCTGTAGACGGTGAGTTTGGACACGCCCGCGTCGGCGGCGATGGCATCCATGCTGGTGCCACTGAAAGCGTTGCTGATGAACAACGCCTTGGCCGCTGCCAGGATGGCCGCACGCTTCTCCATGTCCTTCGGGCGACCGGGTCCCTGGGCTCTGATGGGCGCGCTGGTACTCATGTCCTCCACCTTCAAATACAAATGATCAGCCTTTAGTATACGCTTCGGTTTATTTATTTGCCACGCGGCGGCAATCCGGCCATGGGCGGCGGTCGATCCGATGCGCACGGCGGGGTGACGGACGTCACGCAGCGCCGATGACTTCCGGCACTTCGTGCACCGTGGCGCAGCCGTCAGGCTAGGTATCAAGCGGCGCCGCCATTGTCGCGGCAGGTGGCAGAGCTTATCCTTCCGGGTTCTTCCGGGACAGCGCAGGCATGCACAGATGGCGATGAATTTCGAACAGGCACGCACGAACATGGTGGAGAACCAGGTGCGTCCGTGGGAGGTACTCGACGGCCGCGTGCTCGACGTCATCAGCCGCGTGCGCCGCGAGGATTTCGTCGCCGCCGAACACCGGCAGCTGGCCTTCGCCGATCTGTGCCTGCCGCTGGGCCATGGCGAGGTGATGATGAAGCCGGTGGTCGAGGGCCGCGTGTTGCAGGCGCTGGACGTGCAGGCCACCGACCGCGTGCTGGAAATCGGCACCGGCTCGGGCTATCTCAGCGCGTGCCTCGCCACCCTGTCGGCACAACTGGTCAGCGTGGACATCCATGCCGATTTCACCGCCGCCGCGAGCGAGCGGCTGCGTCACGCCGGCATCGGCAATGCCAGCCTGGTCACCGGCGAGGCGGTGCGCGCGTGGCAGCCGGACGGCTTGTTCGACGTGCTGGTGGTCACCGGCGCCGTGGCGGAAGTTCCGTCGCGCTGGCGCGCGTGGCTCAAGCCCGGTGGCCGCGCGTTCGTGGTGAGCGGACAGTCGCCGGTGCAGCGCGCCAACCTGCTGGTTCTCGAAGCGACCGGCGAACTGCGCGTGCAGGGCCTGTTCGAGACCGACCTGCCGTATCTGGTGCATGCCGAGCCGGCGCCGCGATTCGTTCTGTAGACCCCCTCCCCGACGTCCCCGATCGACACGAGGCATTCCATGCAATTGAAGCTGCTCACCCTGGCCCTGGCGCTGGCCGCCGTCTCGCTGCCCAGCCATGGCGAGGATCTGCTCGATGCCTATCGCGACGCGCGCGCCAATGACCCGGTACTGGCCCAGGCCGACGCGACGCGGCTGGCCACCGGCGAAGGCGTGCCGCAGGCGCGTGCCGGGCTGCTGCCGCAGATCGACGGTTCGCTCACCCTGCAACAGGCCAACGGCGGCCAGGGCAGCAACAGCCTGGACTTCGGTACCGGCGCCAACAGCTTCCTGTGCAGCGGCATCGCCGCCGGCAGCGGCAACTACACCTGTACCGGCCCGCTGGCGTCCAACGGCACCGCCTCCGACGGCGGCCACCTGCGCACGCGCAGCCTCAATGCCACGCTGACCCAGACCGTTTTCGACTTCAGCAAGTACGCCAACCTCAAGGCCGCGCACTCCGCCAAGGATGCGCAGGACGCGACCTACCAGGCCGCAGCGCAGGACCTGCTGGTGCGCGTCACCGCGGCGTACTTCACCGTGCTCAACGACGAGGATCAGCTGACCTTCGCCAAGGCCAACGAGGACGCGTTCAAGCGCCAGTACGACCAGGCCGACCAGCAGTACAAGGTGGGTCTGTCGGCGATCACCAACGTGTACCAGGCCAAGGCCTATTACGAGAACGCCAAGACCCAGACCATCGCGGCGCAGAACACGCTCGACAACGACCGCGAAGCCTTGCGCGTCATCACCGGCAAGCCGGTGGGCGAACTCAAGAAGCTGCGCGACGACCTGCCGATGGACGCGCCCGCGCCGAGCGATCCGCAGGCCTGGGTGAAGCAGGCGCTGGAGAACAACCCGACCTTGCAGGCGCAGCAGGACAACGTGCGGACCGCCGAGCACAACATCACCGCGGCACGCTCGGGCCACCTGCCCACGATCAGCGCCAGCGTGAACTACGGCAAGAGCAGCAGCTGGTACCAGGACCCCGCCCGCATCGGTTCGGAGCGGCCGGCCTCGACCACCATCGGGCTGACCCTGAACGTGCCGATCTTTTCCGGCGGTTACACCCAGTCGCGCGTGCGCCAGTCGATCTACCAGCGCGATGCCGCCAACGACGCACTGGAACTGCAGCGCCGCCAGGTGATCCAGAACACGCTCAACTACTACCGCTCGGTGCTCGCCGGCATTTCGCAGGTGGAGTCGGGCAAGGCCTCGGTGGAGTCCGGCCAGAAGGCGCTGGAAGCCACCCGTGCGGGCTTCGAGGTCGGCACGCAGACCTTCACCGACGTGCTGCTGGCGATCCAGACCCTGACCCAGTCCGAAAGCGCCTATTCGCAGGCGCGCCACCAGTTCATCCTGAACAAGCTGCTGTTGCAGCAGGCCGCCGGCACGGCCGACTTCAAGGACATTCAGGGCATCAACGCTCTGCTGCAGTGAGGCGCTGACCGCCTACTCCTGCAGCAGCGCGTCGACCAGCTGCATGACGCGCCGCACTGCCCCGCGCTCGCGCTCGAATACCTGTCGCGCCGCCTCGCCCATCTGTCCGCGGCGCGGCGCGTCGAGCAGCAGCCGCAGCACGTGCGGGCCGAGTTGCTCGGCGGCAGCCACGCGCTCGGCGCCGCCGTCCTCGATCAGGCTGCGGATGATCTCTTCCGAATTGAAGGTGTGCGGCCCCACCAGCACCGGCACCGAGAGCGCCGCCGGCTCCAGCACGTTGTGGCCGCCGACCGGCACCAGGCTGCCACCGATGAAGGCCAGGTCCGAAGCCGCGAAGAACGGGATCAATTGCCCCATGGCGTCGATCACGAAGACCTGATGCGCGGTCGCCGGCACGCCTTCCAGGCTGCGCGTGGCGACCGTGAAACCGAGGCTGCGCACGGTGTGCTCCACCAGCCGGAAACGCTCGGGGTGGCGCGGCGCCAGCAGCAGCAGTGCATCGGGCAGGCGCTGCAGCACTTTCAGATGCGCCTCCAGCACCGCCAGTTCCTCGCCGTCGTGCGTGCTGGCCGCCATCCACACCGGCCGCCGGGGCCCCCAGTGCGCGCGCATCGCGGCGCCGGCCGCCACCGCGCCGTCCGGGATCGGCACGTCGAACTTCATGTTGCCGCTGACCAGCACCGACTGCGGATCGGCGCCCAGGAGGCGATAGCGCGCAGCATCGGTGCGCGACTGTGCGGCGATCACGCTCACGCAGCGCAGCGCCGAGGCGATCAGCGGACGCAGCGGCTTGTAGCCGCGCATCGAGCGCTCGGACAATCGTGCATTGACGATCATCAGCGGGATGCCGCGGCGGCGGCAGGCGAAGTAGAGGTTGGGCCAGATCTCGGTTTCCACGATCACCGCCAGACGCGGCCGCACGCGCTTCATGAAGCGGCGCACCGCGAACGGCAGGTCGTAGGGCAAGTACACGTGGAACACGCTGTCGCCGAACAGCTGCTGCACGCGCGCGGCGCCGGTGGGGGTGACCGTGCTGACCACCAGCGGCGCGTGGGCGTAGCTGCGCTGCAGTGCCTTGACCAGCGGCTCGGCGGCGTTGACCTCGCCCACCGATACCGCGTGAATCCACAGGCTGCCGCTGAAGCCGGGCGCGTCGAACGAGCCGAAGCGCTCCAGCCAGCGCCGGTGGTGGTGCGGCGGCGAGCGCAAGCCCCGCACCAGCAGGCGCAGCACCAGCACCGGCGTGACCAGGAACATCGCGAGGGTGTACAGGAAGCGCAACGGCCGATCCTTGCAATCAACGCGCGAGTATAGCGACAGCGCCTGAAGCAGGTTCGCGCGCGGATGGCCCGGTACAATGCCGACGATGCCCGGCATGCCCCGCCCCGAATTCACCCGATCGCTGCTCGCTCCCCGCCACTGGCCGGCATGGCTGGGGGTGGCGGCGGTGTGGCTGATCGCGCATCTGCCGCAGGCGACATTGCCGTGGCTGGGGCGCCGACTCGGCGCGCTGGTGGCGCGCATTCCGTCGGCGCGACGGCGCATCGCGGCCGCCAACATCGCGCTGTGTTTCCCCGCGCTCGATCCCGCGCAGCGCGCGACACTGGTCGACGCCAACCTGCGCGACATCGGCATGATGATGGTGGAGTTCGCGCTCGGCTGGCTGGGCAGCGACCGGCGCATGGCCGCGCTGCCGACCGCCATCGAGGGGCTGGAACACCTGGAGGCGGCGCGCGCGCGCGGCAAGGGCGTGCTGCTGGTCGGCGGCCACTTCTCGCACCTGGAGCTGTGCGCGCGGCTGGTGTCGCAGCGCATCCGCATTGCCGGCATGTACCGGCGCATGGATTCGACCGTGTTCGAATGGGTGGTGCTGCGCGCGCGGCTGCGCTACGCCGCGGCGATGTTCGACAAGGACGACATCCGCGGCACGGTGAAGTACCTGCGCGCTAGCGGCACGCTGTGGTACGCGCCGGACCAGGACATGCGCAGCAAGGACACCGTGTTCGTGCCGTTCTTCGGCGTGCCGGCGGCGACCATCACCGCCACCCACCACCTGGCGCGGCTGTCCGGCGCGGTGGTCATCCCGTTCTTCCACCGCCGCCTGCCCGACGGGTCGGGTTACGTCCTGCGCCTGGGTGCGCCGCTGGAGGATTTCCCCGGCGCGGACGTGCTGGAGGACACCGCCCGCGTCAACGCCTGCATCGAGCAGATGGTGCGCGAGGCGCCGGAGCAGTACCTGTGGGTGCACAAGCGCTTCAAGACCCGCCCTCCGGGCGCCGCCGCCATCTACTGATCCGTTCGGCAGCCGGATGCCCGGCGGCGCTCGACCAGGTACAGCCGCATGCCTGCGTCCCGAGCGGCGATCGAGCTGGCCGGATCAGTCCCGCGGCCGCCGTTGCTCGTACAGCTTGGCGTACTTCAGGAACGCGTAGAACGCGTGGATGCGCGCGGCGATGAAGCCGGCCCAGCCGGAGCGCCAGTGTCCACGCAGCACGTAATAACGAAGAAACGCCACCGTCGGATACGCCACCATGCGCAAGCGCAGCCAGCTCACCCGTCGCCCGGCCAGATCGGCCTGTTGCAGGCTGGAGTAGCGGTTCGCCTTGGCCACGCGGCCGGCGATGTCGGGCTCGCCATGGTGATCGATGACCGCGTCGAGCACGCCCACCGGGCCGTCCACCTGCACTTCCTCGTGCACCTCGTGGCCGCTCATGCGCGCACGCTGCCGGTCGAACAGGCGCACGTAGTGGTTGAGCCGGCCGCGCCGCGACTGCCAGCGCCAGAACTGCCACTCGCGCCGCCACAACTGGTACCCCGCATGGGCCGGCTCGCACAGCGCCTGCTGCAGGCATGCGGCGGCATCCGCATCCAGCGATTCATCCGAGTCCAGCAGGAGCACCCAGCGATGGCTGGCGAGGTCGATCGCCGCCTGCTTCTGGGCGCTGTAGCCGGCGAACGGCTGCGCGTGGATGCGCGCGCCGTAGTGCGCGGCGATCGCCGTGGTGGCATCGCTCGAGCCCGAGTCCAGCACCACGATCTCGTCGGCCCAGCTCACCCCGCGCAGGCAGGCGTCGAGCGTGCCGGCGCTGTTGAACGTGGTCACCACCACCGACAGCGGCTCACGCCCCATCGGGCGTCCCCTGAGGGGGTTCTGCGTTGAGGAGTCCGGCACGGATGCCGGGCTCTTCGTTGCCGGCAGGGATGCCGGCAACGAACAAACTGGCGCACCACAGCCCGAGCAGCCAGGCGAACAGCAGCCCCCACCAGGCCGAGTAGAACGCCAGGTGCGAGTTCAGCGGAAACAGCATCACGCCCAGCGCCAGGCTGGCGGGGAACGCGCGTGCGCGCGCCGCCGCGCCCACCCGCCGCCATGCCCGCCACGCCAGACCCGCCGCGGCCAGCCACAGCGCCAGCCCGAGCAGGCCGGTATTGGTGAGGATCTCCAGCAGCAGCTGGTGCGGATGGCAGGCGCCTTCGCCGACGCCGCACGCTTCGGCCGACACCACGAAGTGGTCGTCGGCCGGCGCGAACTGCGGATAGGCGTAGCGGAATCCGCGCACGCCCACGCCGTTGACCGGATGCGCCGCGGTCATCGCCACGCCGACCTGCCAGATATCGAGCCGGCCGCTGAGCGCGGTGTCCACCGACTGATCGGTACCCTGCAACACCAGCAGGCTGCGCGCCATCCGGTCATGGAAGCGCGCCGAGGTATTCCATGCCACCACGCCAGCCAGTGCCAGCAGCAGCGCCGCCGCCCCGCACCACAACGAGAAGCGCCACAGCGTGCGCGCCTCCTGCCAGGCGAAACCCGCCAGCACCAGCACGTAGCACAGCCACGCCGAACGCGAGCCGGCCAGCAGCACCGGGCCGAGCACCAGCACTGCGGCCAGCACCAACCCCGGCCGCCCCCAGCGCTGCCGCGCTGCCCACAATGCGAACGGCGAGAGCACCGCCAGGCTCGGGCCCAGTTTCAGGTTGTCGGCGCCGAAAATGCCCGAGACCCGAAAGGCCTCGGGATGGCCGCCCAGACTCCAGCCGGTGAACGCCTGCACCCACGCATCCGCACACCACAGCGCCAGCACCGCGGCGACCGCCGTGTACAAAGCGTGCAGTTTGGCCTCGCGACGGATCGCGAAGCACGCGTACAGGCCCAGCGGAACGTAACGCAGCGTGGCGGCCACCGTGCTCCAGCTCTTGCCGGGACGAATCGCGTCCAGCGCGGAAAACAACGCCGCCGCCACATACGCTCCCAGCAGCCACAGCAGCAGCTGCGCGCCGGGGTGCTGGCGCAGTGCGGCCGGGTCGCGTGCAAACAGCATGATCGCGCCGAGCAGGCACAGCAGCGTGCCCAGCTCCGAACTGCGACCGAACGGCAGCAGCGCAATTACCAGCCAGAACGGCAGCAGGGGGGAACGCAGCGCCGCCTTGAGTGAACTGCCGAAGGTCGTCATGGGTGGGCCAGGCGGGAACCAGCCCGCATTGTAGGCGCGCCGCGACGCCTGGCGCGTCAGCCCTGCGGTTGGCTCACTTCGTCGTACAACGCCAGCGTGGATTGCTGCATGTCGCTGAGCCGGTAGCTCTGCAGCGGCGAGATCGGAGGCGCCACCCGCAGCAATTCGGCCGCGCGTTCGACCAGCCGCTCGCGATCGCCCAGCGGCACGCGGCCGGCAGGGTACAGCTCGGCCAGCAATTCGCCGACGCCGCCATGGGCGTAGCCGAGCACCGGCCGGCACAGCGACAGCGCCTCGATCACCGTGCGCCCGAAGGTCTCGGGCTTGTTCGACAACTGCAGCACCAGCGCCGACAGCGCGTAGATGTCGCGGATGTCATCGCGCGGCGGCGACAGCACCACCTGCGAGGTCACCCCGCGCAAGCGGATCAGCTCCTGCAGCTCGGCCACGTAGGCCTCGCGGCCGGGCTCGACCACGCCCAGCAGCAGCAAGCGCGCCTCGATGCCGCGACGCTTGAGGTCGGCCAGCAATTCGATCGCGTCGTGGTGGCCCTTCAACCGCGTGCCGCGCGCGGGCATGGTCAGCAACGGCGCACCGGCGAGCGCAGGGAACTCCGCGAAGAACGCCTTCTGCCATGCATCGTCCGGCCGGTGCCCGTAGGGAAACGCATCCTGGTCGATGCCGCGCGGGATCACCCGCACCCGGCCCGGCTCCAGCCAGCGATAGTGGCTGAGCACATAGTCACGCAAGGTCTGCGACACCACGATCACGCGCTCGGCGCGCAGCAGGATCGAGCTGTAGCGGCCCGGCGAATTGAAGCCATGCACGGTGGTGATGAAGTGCGGTCGCGGGGAAATACCGCGCAGCGCCCACCAGCCCACCCACGCCGGCAAGCGCGAACGCGCGTGCACGATGTCCGGCTTCAGCTCGCGCAGCAGGCGTCGCAGCGGGCCGATGCGGCCCAGGGTGGCGAGCGACTTGCGCCCCAGGTCGAGCGTGATGTGCTCGCTGCCCTCGGCCTGCAACTGCTCGACCAGCCGCCCACCGGCGGAAATCACCACCGAGCGATGGCCTGCCTGCACCAGCGCGCGCGCGATCTCCAGCGCCGAACGCTCCGCACCGCCGGAATGCAGCGCGGGGATCAGCTGGACCACGGTCAGCAGCTTGGCGGGCACGACAATGCTGGACATGAGCTCGGGGCTGGCGGCTTTCATGGCAAAAAACAAGCAAAAAAAATGCCATGGCCGGCCGCCGACCGGGTCCGCTGGTCAGTCGCGCAGCACGTAATGCGCGCCACAGTAGGCGCAGGTTGACTCGCCGCCGTCATCGACGATCGGCAGGTAGACCTTCGGATGGGAATTCCACAGCACCATGCCCGGCATCGGACACGACAGCGGCAGGTCCTGCCGCGTCACTTCGTAACGATTTTCGGCATTTGCCGGCACCAGGGGCACGGTCGCGACAGCGGGGGATGACATCAGCGGACTCCGGACTGGACAGCAGGCTGCAAATGGTAGCAGGCTGGCGTTTGCTGCCGGGGCGTTCATCCGCCACGGCGCGGCCGGAAGGGGTTTCCGCCGCGCGACGGCAGCAAGCGGTGCGACGCACCAAAGGGGAAATCAACGACGTCCCGGCGCCCCGCGCCGGATTCGGGCATCTGATCGGGAGCAGACCATGGATTCCGCAAAGCTCATCGCGCGCGCAAAGAACATCCTGACCACACCCAAGACCGAGTGGCCCGTTGCCGCCGCCGAACCGGCCACGGTCAACAACCTGTACCTCGGCTACATCGCCATCATCGCCGCCCTGCCGGTGATCGCGCAGTTCATCAAGGGCAGCCTGATCGGTACCAGCTTCCTCGGCGTCACCGTGCGCGCCGGCATCGGCGCGGGCATCGGCCGGATGATCCTGGGCTACATCCTGTCGCTGGTGCTGGTCTACGTGATGGCGCTGATCATCAACGCGCTGGCCGGCACCTTCGGCGCCAAGCCGAACCTGATCCAGGCACTGAAGACGGTGGCCTACGCGTGGACCGCCTGGTGGATCGCCGGCATCGGCGTGATCGTGCCGTGGCTGGGCCTGCTGATCGTGCTGGCCGGCGGTGTCTACAGCATCTACCTGCTGTATCTGGGCCTGCCCCACACCATGCAGTGCCCGCCGGAAAAGGCCGGCGGCTACACCGCGGTGAGCGTGATCATCGCGATCGTGCTGGGCTGGATCGTTAGCCTGATCCTGGGCCTGATCTTCGTCGGCGCGCTGGGCGGCGCGGCGATGAGCGGCATGCACGTCACCAGCAGCAACGGCGAGACCGTCACTGTCGACGGCAACAGCGCGCTGGGCAAGCTCGCGGCGATGGGCCAGCGCGCCGAACAGGCCGGCAAGGAGCTGGAAGCGGCGCAGAAATCCGGCGACAGCGCGGCGCAGTCGGCCGCGATGGGCAAGATGATGGGCGCGATGTCCGGCACCAACGGCCCGGTGGAGGCGCTGGCGCCCGACCAGATCAAGGCGTTCCTGCCCGCTGCCGTGGGCAATCTCAAGCGCACCGGCATCTCGGCCGAGCGCAACGGCGCGATGGGCATGCAGGTGTCGGAGGCCAGCGCGGAATACAGCGGCGACAACAACCAGCACATCACGCTGGAAGTCACCGACACCGGCGGCGCCAAGGGCTTCATCGCGATGGCCAGCGCGATGGCGCCGGAGGAGGAGAAGGAAACCGAAACCGGCTACGAGAAGACCTACAGCGACAATGGCAACCTCATCCACGAGGAGTGGGACCACCAGTCCAAGTCCGGCGAGTACAGCGTGATCGTCGGCAAGCGCTTCACGGTCAAGGCGAACGGCAACGCCGACAGCATCGACGAGCTGAAGGCGGCGGTGGGCAGCGTCGACCTGGGCAAGCTGGAGTCGATGAAGGACAGCGGCGTGAAATCCGAATAACCAGCGGTCGCCGGCACAAAAAAACCGCGCCGATGACGGCGCGGTTTTTTTGTGCGAGTGCGCCAGACCTGCGCGACGATCACTTCGCCGCGACTTCCTTCGGCACCGAACCTTCGGTGGTGATGCGCACGTGCACCTCGTCGCTGACGTTGGGCACGTAGGCGCCCACGCCGAACTCCGAGCGCTTCAGCGTGGCGGTGGCGTCGAAACCGATCGACTGCGCCTTGCCCATCGGATGCGGGCCCACCCGGTTCAGCGTGGCGTCGAGCACCACCGGCCGGGTCACGCCATGCACGGTGAGGGCACCGGTGACCTTGAACTTGTTGTCGCCCAGCGGCTCGACCTTGCTGCTCTTGAAGGTCACCACCGGATACTTGGCCGCATCGAAGAAATCGGCCTTCTTAAGATGCTCGTCCAGCGCCGCCACGTGGGTATCCAGCCGCGCCAGCGGCAGGGTCACTTCGACGCTGGACTGCGCCGGATGCTGCTCGTCGAACACGATCGTGCCCTCGCCCAGACCGAGGTCGGCGGTGGGGTTGGAGTAGCCGAAGTGGTTCCAGCTGAACAGCACCATCGTGTGGTTGGGGTCGAGCTGGTAGGTCACCGGCGCCGCCTGTGCGGAAACCGCCGCACCCAGCAGACCGGCGAGAAAGAGATATTTCAGTGGGGACATGCGAAGACTCCATGGGGCAAGGACGAAAGGCTGTTTCGGGCTGTCGCACGGTATCCTTCGCGAGAGCCGCACCGGCACGCTGGCCAGAAATTCCAGTGTACAGACCGGGCGCCGGCGGTCGACGCCCGGCGGAGAAACGCATCGTGTTGATTCGGGAAACAATCCTGCGGCGAACCCGGCCATGCTGACGCTGCACGGCGAGTGCTGGGTGATCACCGATTCGGCCGCCGGCAACCAGCGCCAGGCGCTGGCGCTGGCCGAGCATCTGCAACTGCCGCGCCGCCATTTGCTGCTGGAGCCGCGCGCGCCATGGTCATGGCTGGCGCCGCGCCTGATCGCGGGCGGACGCCTCGCCCTGCCGGCCAGCCAGCGGGCGTGGTTTGCGCCGCCCTGGCCGGCAGTCGCAATCGGCTGTGGCCGCGCGGCCGCGTTGTTCACCCGTATGCTGCGGCCGCTCGGCGAGGGCCGTTGCCACACCGTGCAGATCCTCGACCCGCGCATCGAGCCGACGCTGTGGGACACCGTGGTGGTGCCGCGCCACGATGAGCTGCACGGCGCCAATGTGCTGACCACGCTGGGCTCGCTCAACACCGTCGACGACGAATGGCTGGCCGATGGTCGCGACGCCTGCCCGCAGTTCGAGGCCTTGCCGCGGCCCCGCGTGGGCGTGCTGCTGGGCGGGCCGCGCCGCGGCATTGCACTGGACGCCGACTACGCCAGCGCGCTGATCCGGCAGCTGCTGGCGCGCCAGCGCGCCGAAGGCGGTAGCCTGCTGGTGCTCGGCTCGCGGCGCACGCCGGCGGCACTGATCGAATCGCTGCGGCCGTTGCTGGCCGAGGTGCCGGGCCTGCTCTGGGCTGGCCGCGACGACGGCCGCAACCCCTACCCCGGCGTGCTCGGCTGGGCCGACCGGCTGGTGGTCACGCCCGATTCGGTGAACATGTTGTCCGAAGCCTGCGCCGTCGGCTGCCCGGTGCTCACCTTCATCCGCGCACCGCTGCCGCCGAAGATCGCGCGCTTCCACCAGACCCTGCGCGACGCCGGCCTGCTGCACGACCTCGACGCTCCGGGCACCGCCGCGCAACGCCCGCTGCGCGAAACCGCACGCGTGGCCGCGCTGGTGCGCGAGCGCATCGAGGCGACCCGGGGCGGGTTGCGTGGCGGAAATACCGGCGGATTCCCGCTTTCGCGGGAATGACGGCGCGGGGTGCTCGAGCGCGGCGGGCAGGGCTTCGCCCGAAGCGCCGGCGCAATGATCGAAGGCGCCCGCTCAGTTCGTCGGACGCACCCATTTCAGCTGGCCGGCGGCCAGCAGCGCGTCCAGTTGCGGTGCCAGCGGATCGCGCAGGATTGCCGCCGGCAACGGCGCGGCGGCCAGCAGGCCGACGCACTGGTCGCGGCCGAGGTACTTGGCGCGATACAGCGCCAGGTCGGCCAGCTCCACCGCCGCATCGAAGGTTGCCGCGTCGCTGTGGGCGGCCAGCGGATGCATGCTAAAACCGATCGAGCAGGTCAGCCGCAGCACGCCGCCGCGACCATCCGCGAATGCCTTGGCGGCAATGTCGTGGCGCAGGCGCTGGGCGATGCGCAGCACGTCGGCCTGGTCGACGTCGCGCAGCAACAGCAGGAACTCCTCGCCGCCCCAGCGCACGGTGATGTCGCTGTCGCGGCGCAACTCGGCGAGCCTGCCGCCCAGCTCGCGCAGCACCGCATCGCCCACTGCATGGCCGCGGGCGTCGTTGATGTGCTTGAAGTGGTCGATGTCGATCTGTATCACGCCGACGCTGCTGCCTTCGGCCAGCAGCGCGGGCAGTTGCGCCAGCAGGTAGCGCCGGTTGTGCAGCGCGGTCAGCGTGTCGGTATGGCTCTCCTCGGCCAGCGCGAGATTGGTGACGCGCAGGCGCTCCAGCGCGCGCGACAACTCGCCGGTACGGCGTTCGACCTGTTCCTCCAGCCACGCGTTGCGGCGGCGCTGCCGGCGCATGCTCCAGCGCGTCAGCACGAACAGCAGCACGACCAGCGCGGCCGCGGCGGCGAGCCGCACCAGCAGGTTTTCGTACCAGTACGGGGTGACTTCGACGGCAATCGCGGCCTCGGGCCCGTAGCCGGCGGCACCCGGCAGCGTGGCGGCGACGCGAAAGCGGTAGTTGCCCGCCGGCAGGTGGGTGTAGAACGCCTCGCGGCGCACGCCCGCGTGCTGCCAATCCTTGTCGTAGCCGTCCAGCCGGTAGCGGAAATGCAAGGTCCCCACCTGCAGGTAGGGCGCGGTGTAGTGCACGGTCAGGTCGCGGCTGCCCTGGTCGAGGGTGAACGCGCCGCCCGTGTATTGCCGGTCGTCATGTTCGACCGACACCACTGCTGCACGCGGCGCCGAAGGCCGCTCGCCGAGTGCGCGCGTGTTCACGCCGAGGATGCCGTCGGTGGTGGCGTACCAGATGACGTCGCCGACGATGGCGCTGCGCGCGCGGGCGCCGCCATTGCAGCAATGCAGGTTGCTCACCGTGGTGGAACGCTGCTCGCCGGCCAGCTGCTGCGGCGAGACCGTGCGCGGCGGCGAGCCGGGCAGCGGCAGTTGCGAGAGCGGCAGGCGCCAGGCGCCTTCCGTCGAGCTGGCGTAGAGCTGCCCGTCGAGCAGGTCGAACGTCCACACGTTGTCGCTGGGCAAGCCTTCGCTCTGGCCGGTCATGCGCAGGCGGCCGTCTGCCATCAGGCCAATGCCGGCGTCGCTGGTGGCCACCGCGAGCAGGTCCGGCTTGAGCAGCGCCAGCCGCGTCACGAAGTGGCTGCGCAAGGGCTCGGCCCACGCCGGCCGTGTCCAGTGACCGTCGCGCCACTCGCGCACGCCGTCGCGGGTGCCGACGTACCAGCGCCCCGGCGCCAGCGGCAGCACCGAGCGGATGATGGCCTCGGCGGCGGTGGCCTGCGGATCGAGCCGGCTCAACGCGCCCTGCCGCCAGCGATAAAGCCCGGCGGAAGTGCCAAACAGGAAATCGTCGTCGCCGAGCTCGTGGATGTCGTTGATCTGCAGGTTGCGCAGGCCTTGCAGCGCGGACGGGGTGACGTCCACGCCGCGGTCGAACACCGCGATGCCGCCGCGCGTGCCCACCCACAAGCGCTGGCGACGGTCGTAGTACAGCTCGTAGGCAGACGGGTTGGGCAGCGCGCTGCCGGGAATCAGCGTGCGCACCTGCTTGCCGTCGAAGACCTCCACGTCGGAATTGGTGCCGAACACGATCGAGCCGTCGGGCGCGCGCAGCACGCTCCACACCAGCGGGTCGCGCACGCCGTCGTCCAGCGACAGGCGCCGGGTCCAGCCATTCCAGATGCGGTACAGGCCCCGGGTGTAGGTGCCCAGCCACAGGTTGCCGTCGCGGTCCTCCAGCATGCGGTGCACCCACGGCCGGCGCTGGACATCGATCTCCTCGCGCTCCAGTTCGCCGCCCGGCAGGCGGCGGTACAGCGCTTTGGCGGTGGCGATCCAGAGCGAACCGACGCGATCGGTGAGCAGGCTCTCGATCGGCGCCGCATCGATCCCGTCGCCCAGTCCCGCCGCGACCCACTGCCCATCCACGATCCGCATCAAGCCGGCCGACGTGCCCAGCCACAACTGGCCGCCCTGCAGCGCCAGATGATTGACCACCACGTGCCGCCATGCCGCCGGCCCCGCCGCGATGCAGCTTTCCGTGGCCGGTGCGGCGCTGTCGGCGCGGCGGCAGACGCGGCCGGTGCCGCCGATCCAGAGATGGCCGTCGCCACGCAGCAGGCTGAAGGCCGGCCCGCCGCTGCCGCCGGTCGACACCATCCGGCCTTCGTGCAGCCGCTGCACGCCGTCGGCGGTGGCCAGCAGCGGCGTGCCGTCACCGGCGTCGATGATCGCGTTGACCGCAGCCCCGCCCAGCGCCTTGAACTGCCCGTCGCGCTGCTCGATCAGGCCGCGCGCGCCGCCGAACCATACGCCGCCGTGCGGGTCGGCCCATGCAGCGTTGAGCATGCTGGTATCCACGCCGGTGCTGGCACGGTCGTAGCGCACGAAGCGGGCGCCGTCGAAACGCGCCACGGCCGTTTGCGTGTTGACCCACAGGAATCCGGCGCGATCCTCGGCCATTCCCAGCACGGTGATTTGCGGCAGGCCCTGTTCCACGCCCCAGTGGTCGAGCACAAAGGAATGGAACGGCTGCTGCGGATCCATCGCCCGCGCGGGCGACATGACAACCAGCCAGCCGGTCGACATCAGCAGGAGTGCAAGCAGCACTCGCGATCCCACTCCCCCTGTCACGCGTCCCCTCATCCCGCCCCTGCCGCCAGCCCGTGGCCATGGTCGATCTTGCCTGCCGGGATGGGTCCAGACAAGCGCCATGCGTTGACGGCACTCTTCACGTCCGTGAAGCGAAGGGCTCTCCGCGAACACTCCCCGGATCGCGCGCAAGGAGCATGCGCGCGATTCCTCTCAACCCTGCGGCGGCGGCTCCGCGTCGGCGGCGAAGGCGAAGCCCAGCGCGTCGGTGACCCCGCGCACGCCGGCGCGCAACTGCTCCAGCGCGGCGTCGCGCGGCGCGATGCGCGAGCGCAGGTCGAGCGTACAGGCCAGCGCGCGTTGCAGCAGGCCAGCGTGCGCGGCCGCCAGGGTCGCCGCCTGATCGTCGTCGAGCACGCCGGCGACGCGGCAGGCCTCGATCAACCCGGCGTTGGCGGTGACGCCGAGCAGCGCCGGCTGCCGCGCCGCGTGCGCCAGCACCAGTCCCTGCAGCGCGAACTCGATGTCGAGCAGGCCGCCGAGGCCCTGCTTCAGGTCGAACTGCTGCTCGTCGGAACGGTCACGCTCGGCGCGCCAGCGCTGACGCATGCTGGCCACTTCCGCGCGCACGGCGGCCGGGTCGCGCGGCACGGCGAGGACATCGCGGCGTACTGTCGCCAGCTCGGCGTTGAGCGCCGCGTCGCCAGCCACCGGCCGCGCGCGCAACAGCGCCTGGTGCTCCCATGTCCACGCACGGCTTCGCTGATAGGCCACGAACGCATCGAGGCTGCTTACCAGCAGGCCCTTGGAACCATCCGGACGCAGCCGCGTGTCCACCTCGTACAGACGGCCGGCGCGGGTCAGCACGGTCAGCCAGTTCATCACCCGCTGGGCCAGCCGCTGGTACCAGCGATAGCCTTCCAGCGGACGCTCGCCGTCGCTCATCGCCTGCGCGCGCTGGCCGTCGAACACGAACACCAGGTCCAGGTCCGAGGCGAAGCCCAGTTCCTCGCCGCCGAGACTGCCGTAACCGAGCACGGCGAAGCCCGACCCGGTGCCCGGCAGGCGGCCATGCCGCGCCACCAGATCGCGCTCGGCCAGCGCCAGCACCGCGCCCACCACCGACTCCGCCAGCGCGGCCAGCCGGCGTGCGGTGGCTTCGGCGTCGACGCGACCGTCGTTGAAGGCCAGCCCCAACCGGAACGCGGTGGACGAACGGAACTCGGTGATCCGCTCCAACTCGGTCTCCGCGTCGCGCTCATCCAGCGTGCCGAGCACGCGGGTGATCTCGGCGGCGATGTCGGCGCGGCGCAGCGGCAGCTGGTCGATGCGCGGATCGAGCACGTCGTCCAGCAGCAGCGGCTGGGCGATCACCCGTTCGGCGAGAAAGGCGCTGTCAGCGAACAGCCGCACCAGCCGGCGCCGCGCCGCGGGCTGCTCGTCCAGCAGCGCGAGATAGGCCGAGCGCCGCGCCACCGCCTGCATCAGCCGGCACAGCCGCAGCAGCGCGGGCACCGGCGCCGGAGTGTTGCGCGCGGCGCCGAGCAGCTGCGGCAGCAAGCGGTCGAGCCGCTCGCGCGAACGCGGCGACATCGCGCGCACCGAGGCGGCTTGCGGCAGCTTCAGCAAGGCGTCGGCCAGTTCCGCCGCGGGCGCGAAACCGGAAGCCTCCAGCGTGGCCGCATCCAGCGTTTCGTCGCAGGCGTGCTCCCACAGCCGCACGTCGGCGACCGGCGCGGCGGCGACCTGGCCATGCGCGGGCATCAGCACGGCGGCGAACTCCTCGCTGACGATCGCGCGATGGGTCGCCAGCGCCGCGCGCAAGGTTTCCCAGTCGGGGTAGTCGAGGCTGAGCGCGATGCGTTCGCGGCTCAGGGCATCGTCGGGGATGTCGTGGGTTTGCGCGTCGCGCAGCATCTGCACGCGGTTTTCGGCCCGACGCAGCAGCGCGTAGGCCTCGCGCAAGCGCCGCGCGCGCTGCGCGCCGATGTGGCCACGCGCCTCGCAGGCGGCCAGCGCGCCGAGCAGGCCGTGCACGCGCAGGGAGGGTTCGCGTCCGCCGCGGATCAGCTGCACCAGCTGCACGATGAACTCGATCTCGCGGATGCCGCCGGGGCCGAGCTTGAGGTTGTCGGCCAGATCCTTGCGCGCCACCTCGGCGTCGATCAGCGCCTTCATCTCGCGCAGCCCGGCGAACGCGGTGTAGTCGAGATACTTGCGGTAGACGAACGGGCGCAGCATCTCCTGCAGCTGCTTGCCGTCGGCGCGGTCGCCGGCCACCGCGCGCGCCTTGATCCACGCGTAGCGCTCCCAGTCGCGCCCCTCGCTCTGGTAGTACTGCTCCATCGCGGCGAACGACAGCGCCAGCCGGCCGGCCTTGCCGAACGGGCGCAGGCGCATGTCGACGCGCGCGCAGATGCCGTCCATGGTCGGTTCGCCGAGCAGGCGCACCAGCTGGCGGCCGAGCCGCACGAAGTATTCGCTGTTGTCCAGCGGCCGCGCGCCGTCGCTCTGGCCCCCGTGCGGGTAGGCAAACAGCAGGTCGATGTCGGAGGAGAAGTTGAGCTCGCTGCCGCCGAGCTTGCCGAAGCCCACCACCAGCAGGTGCTGCAACACGCCTTGCGCATCGCGGCTGTGGCCGTAGCGCGCGGCCATTGCCGCGGTGGCCCACGCCAGCGCCTTGCCCAGCAGCGCCTCGTACAGGACGCTGGTGGCGGACAGGGTTTCCGGCAACTCGTCCAGCCCGTTGACGTCGCGGAACACCAGCCGCAACGCCTCGGCATGGCGAAAGCGGCGCAGCGCGGCCATGCAGCCGGCTTCGTCCTCCGGCAGTGGCAGCGCGTCGATGCGGGCTCCGGCATCGGCGCCGGAGCGCAGGCGATCCAGCCCCTGCGGGGCGAGCAGCTGCGGCTGGCGACACCAGGTGTCGAACGCGAAATCGCTGGCCAGCAAGGTGCGACGGATGCGTTCGGCGACGCCGGCATCGTCATGCAGGTGCACGCCGGCGGCGCGGCAACGGCGCTCCAGCTCGCGGTAGCGATCATCGATCAGCGCGCGCAGCGCGGCGGATTCGGGCGGGTTCATCGGCCCATTGTGCCGCAGCGCGGCGGCGACGCCGCGCATCGCCGTGCACGGCCGACCCGTTCGTGCGTTGCGCATGCCTGCGGCAGGCCCGACACTTGTCGTTTTGCGCGCCACCCGCCGTTCATCGAGTCCTGTTTACATTCTGGAGACCACCCATGACGACCCCGGCAGTCGCCACATGCCCCTGATCTCTCCCGACATCCGCAGCGCCAGGTATCCGCTGGGCGCGCGCATCGCGCTGGTGCTGGCACTGGCGCTGGCGTTCGTGCTGCTGACCGGGCTGGTCGACGGCGGCGTGGGGGTGACCACGGCGCAGTTGCTCAAGCAGCCGCGGTTCCCGCTGGCCAATGCGCTGCCCGGCCTGCTGCTGGCCGGCGCGCTGCTGGCGTGGACCCGCCGTGCCTGGCTGTCGTTCGGCCTGGCGTTCACGCTGCAAGGGCTGGTCTACGGCGTCAACGTGCTGAAGGTGGCCAACCTCGGCACGCCGCTGCTGCCGGACGATTTCCGCATGATCGGCCAATTGCGCAAGGGCGGCATGCACCTGCTGGCCGGCTACCTGCCGCACAGCCCGTGGCCGTACCTCGCGTTGCTGGCGGCGCTGGCGCTGGTGGTGCTGGCGTGGCGTTACGAGCCGCCGGTGGTACCGCGGCATACCGGCGGCAAGCGCCTCGCCGCCTGCGGCCTGCTGGCCGCGGCGTTCGTCAGCATGCTGGTGGGCCTGTCCGCCTGGGGCAGGATCTACAACGCGCGCGTGCTGTGGCTGGAGCCGTGGTCGGCCCGGGTCACCACCAACCATTCGGGCCTGATCAGCTCGCTGATGCTGTTCCACCTGCAATACGGCGGTGGCCACCACAAGCCCGACCGCGCCGCGGCCGAGCAGCTGATCGCGCAATCCGCGCCGGCGTTGCAACAGGTGTTGCGGCAGCCGGCGGCAACCGGTGAGCTGCCCGACATCGTGGTGGTGCAGAGCGAATCGTTCTTCGACCCGTCGATCATGCACGGCTACGAGCACAGCAACTTCGCGCCCAACCTGCGCCGGCTCGCGCGGCACGGCAGCAGCGGCAAACTGCACGTGCCCACCTTCGGCGGCGGCACCATCCGCACCGAGTTCGAGTTCCTCACCGGCCTGTCGCTGCGCTACTTCGACAACCTGCAGTTCCCCTATCTGCAGATGAGCCACAAGTCGCTGCCCAGCCTGGTGCGCACGCTGGCGTCGCACGGCTACAGCACGCTTGCGCTGCATGGCAACGACCCGGCGTTCTGGAACCGCACCACCGCGTTCCAGGCAATCGGCTTCGACCGGTTCGTGTCGCAATCCTCGTTTCCGCCCGGCGCGCCGAATGACGGCAAGTACATGGCCGACAGCGCGATGACCGACGAGATCATGACCCAGCTCAAGGACAGCGGCCCGCCGCAGTTCATCTTCGCCATCAGCATCGAGGCGCACGGCCCCTACGACATCGAGCCCGCGCACGTCGCCGAACGCGACGCGATCCCGGTGCCCGACGGCATCACCGGCCGCGACAAGCTGGAGCTGCAGACCTACCTCTACCACCTCAAACATGCCGACGCCGAACTCGGCCGGCTGGTGAAGCTGCTCGCCAAACGCGACCGGCCCAGCGTGGTGCTGTTCTACGGCGACCACCTGCCCGCCCTCAGCAACAGCTACCACATCACCGGTTTCGTCGACGGCAGCGACATGCTGAGCCAGGCCGGCGTGTGGCTGCTGGTCGACCCGAAACGGCCGTCCAAACCGCTGCAGGCCGACACCGCCTCCTGGCTGCTGCCGGGCAAACTGCTGGCCCACCTCGGCATCCACGACGATCCCTATTTCGCACTGACCGAACTGGTCGGCCCGCAGATCGCCGCCCTCACCGCCGCCCCCGGCGCCCCGCCGCGCCCGCAGAGCGACGAGCAGCGGCAACTGGACAAGGCCATGGCCGGCGTCGACCAGTTGCGCATGGGCGGCAAGCTAGAACCGATGCTGGCCAAGGCACTCGCAGCCGCCGCAACGACGCAGGTGGTGCGCGCGCCATCGGGGCCTCCCGCGACGGAGGCGCAGGCTGCGATGGCACATTGATCCGCACGCGGTGCCCGCCACCGCAAGTTGCCTTCACCCGGGCCGGGGTAAACAATGCGAACTCATCCCGCTGAGCAACAAGCTCTGCATCCATGCGCTACTGGTGGGTCAACCAGAACCAGACTTACCGGCATGAAGTGCCCGGTGGCTACCTGTGGTCACCGAAGCGCAAACAAAACAACACGCGCAATCCGTACTACGACTTCATGCGCGAGGTTGCGCCCGGCGACGTGATTTTCTCCTTCGCCGACACCTGGATCAAAGCTGTCGGAGTGGCGCGATCACACGCTTACGAGGCCCCCAAACCGCTGGAATTCGGCACCACAGGCGCTTATTGGGAGCTTATCGGCTGGCGGATCGACGTACGCTTCAGCGAGCTGCACGGGCCCATCCGGCCGAGCGAGTACATGCACCGGCTCGCCGGACTGCTGCCTGCCCGCTACGCTCCGCTGAACGCGGCGGGGCGAGGGATGCAAAACATCTATCTCACTTGCCTTCCGGAACGCTTCGCGGCGGAACTGGCCGACCTGATTGGCTTTGAAGCACGCCAACTCCTGCGACCGGCAACAGTGGGCCAGCCGGAAGCCGACGCCGCTATCGGCCTGGCACAGTGGGAGGAGCACGAACTGGAAAAGATCCGGTCGGACCAGCTCATCATCAGCACCGAGCGTGAGGCCCTGGTGCTCGCGAGGCGGGGACAGGGACTGTTCAAATCGCGGGTCATGGACCATGAATCGCGTTGCCGCGTCACGGGCGTGGACCGCGTCGAGCATCTGCGCGCCAGCCACTGCAAACCCTGGCGCGACGCGAGCAACGAGGAACGGCTTGACGGGGAAAACGGGCTGTTGCTCACCCCCAACGCCGACCATCTGTTCGATCGCGGCTTCATCGCATTCGAAGACAACGGGCAAGTCGTGGTCTCGCCCGTCGCGGACCGGCCGTCCATCCAGCGCATGGGCATCGACCCCAGGTCACCGCCGAACGTGGGCACGTTTTCCCTACGCCAGCGCGACTATCTGCAATTCCACCGCGAAAACGTCTTCCTGGAATCGAAATTCCTCGGCGGATGAAGCACCCGACCGCGCCAAAGAAAAACCCCGCCGCAGCGGGGTTCTTCATGTTGCACTGCTCTCGTTGAGCAGTGCGGCCACGGATGGCCGCTTTCTGATTCAAACCATCGGAGGCGATGGCATGGGTGACGGCATCAGAAATCCATGCCGCCCATGCCGCCCATGCCACCGCCCATGCCGCCGGCGCCGTGGCTGTGCTCTTCCTTCTTCGGCAGCTCGGCGACGATCGCCTCGGTGGTGATCGCCAGGCCGGCGACCGACGCGGCGTGCTGCAGGGCCGAGCGGGTGACCTTGGTCGGGTCCAGGATGCCCATCGCCACCATGTCACCGAACTCGCCGGTGGCCGCGTTGTAGCCGAAGTTACCCTTGCCTTCCTTGACCTTGTTGAGGATCACGGACGGCTCTTCGCCGGCATTGGCGACGATCGCGCGCAGCGGCGCTTCCAGCGCGCGGCGGGTGATCGCGATGCCCAGGTCCTGGTCGGCGTTGTCGCCCTTCAGGCCCTCGACCGCCTTGAGCGCGCGGATCAGCGCCACGCCACCGCCGGGGACCACGCCCTCTTCCACCGCAGCGCGGGTGGCGTGCAGGGCGTCTTCGACGCGGGCCTTCTTTTCCTTCATCTCGATCTCGGTGCCGGCACCGACCTTGATCACGGCAACACCGCCGGCCAGCTTGGCCACGCGCTCCTGCAGCTTCTCGCGGTCGTAGTCGGAGGAGGTCTCCTCGATCTGCGCCTTGATCTGGCCGATGCGGGCCTGGATCTTCGCCGCTTCGCCGGCGCCGTCGATGATGGTGGTGTTTTCCTTGGTCACCACGACCTTCTTGGCGCGGCCGAGGTCGGCGATGGTCGCCTTCTCGAGCTGCAGGCCCACTTCCTCGCTGATGACCTGGCCGTTGGTGAGGATGGCCATGTCTTCCAGCATCGCCTTGCGGCGGTCGCCGAAGCCCGGCGCCTTGACGGCGGCGACCTTGACGATGCCGCGGATGGTGTTGACCACCAGGGTGGCCAGCGCCTCGCCTTCCACTTCCTCGGCGACGATCAGCAGCGGCTTGCCGGCCTTGGCCACGCCTTCGAGGATCGGCAGCAGCTCGCGCACGTTGGAGACTTTCTTGTCGTGCAGCAGGATGAACGGGTCTTCCAGCTCGACCTGCTGGCTCTGCTGGTTGTTGATGAAGTACGGCGACAGGTAGCCGCGGTCGAACTGCATGCCCTCGACCACGTCCAGCTCGTTGTCCAGGCCCGAGCCTTCCTCGACGGTGATCACGCCTTCCTTGCCGACCTTCTTCATCGCGGTGGCGATGATGTCGCCGATCGCGGCGTCGGAGTTGGCGGAGATGGTGCCGACCTGGGCGATGGCCTTGTCGTCGGCGGTGGGCTTGCTGAGGCTCTTCAGCTCGGCCACGGCGGCGACCACGGCCTTGTCGATGCCGCGCTTCAGGTCCATCGGGTTGATGCCGGCGGCGACGGCCTTGAGGCCCTCGCGGATGAACGCCTGCGCCAGCACGGTGGCGGTGGTGGTGCCGTCGCCGGCGTTGTCGGAGGTCTTGGAGGCGGCTTCCTTGACGATCTGCGCGCCCATGTTCTCGTAGGCGTCGGCCAGCTCGATTTCCTTCGCCACGGACACGCCGTCCTTGGTGATGGTGGGAGCGCCGAAGCTCTTCTGGAGCACGACGTTGCGGCCCTTCGGGCCCAGGGTGACCTTGACGGCGTTGGCGAGCGTGTTCACGCCCTTGAGGATGCGCGAGCGGGCGTCTTCGCCGAAGCGGACTTCTTTGGCTGCCATAAAATTTTTCCTTGAAAAATTTTGAAATTGAGTACGGGAAATCTTGCGGGAGTGGTGCGGGAAGGAGCCGAAGGCGACTGGCGTGCGCGCTTTTTCGCGCTCGGCCAATCAGCAGTCGATCAGCCCTCGATCACCGCCACGATGTCGTCTTCCTTCAGGAAGACCAGCTCTTCGCCGTCGATCTTGATTTCCTGGCCGGCGTACTTGCCGAACAGCACCACGTCGCCTTCCTTCAGGCTCATCGGACGGACGTTGCCGTCTTCCAGGATGCGGCCGGTACCGGCGGCGATCACCTTGCCGCGGGTGGGCTTCTCGGTGGCGCTGTCGGGGATGACGATGCCGCCGGCGGAGACGCGCTCTTCTTCGAGACGCTTGACGATGACGCGGTCATGCAACGGACGCAGTTTGCTCATGGAAGGACTCCGATGTCGTTTGAGGTGGAACAAGGCTTTCAAGACCCCGATCCGGCGATCTTGTTAGCACTCGTGGTAGATGAGTGCCAATTCTAGCGACACAAACTGCCGCTGCAAGACGTTCGGACCGGGAACGTACAGCTAATTGGGTGGATGGGTGCAGGTTTCAAGGGGCGGGCGTCGAGCCCGAGGCAGGGGTGCGCGCGGCGGCTCCGCCGGTTAGGCTGGCCGGCATGCCTGACACCGTCCTGCTCTGCTACTGCACCTGCCCCGACCGAGACAGCGCCGGGCGCATCGCCCGGGCGCTGGTCGACGAGCGGCTGGCCGCCTGCGTCAGCGGGATCGCTGCGGTGCGTTCCACCTACCGCTGGCAGGAAGCGGTGCACACCGACACCGAGGAACTGCTGCTGATCAAGACCACCGCCGCCCGCCTGCCGGCGCTGGAACGTCGCGTGCTGGAACTGCATCCTTACGAGGTGCCGGAGTTGATCGCGGTACCGGTGGCGCAAGGTCACGCCGCCTACCTCGACTGGGTGCGCCGGCACAGCCGCGACTGAGCCACGCCCGCCCGCGGTCAAATGAAGCACGCCACGGCGCAGCGCAGCGGCTGCGCCATAATGGGTCAATGCCCGCCGCCGCGGGCCCCAGCGTTCCGGAGTCGCGATGTATTCGTTGTCGATCGGCCCGAGGTTCGCCCGCTTGCTGCTGGGCGTGGGCCTGCTGCTGGCCGCCCTGCCAGCGTTCGCCCAGGAAACCGACGGGCTGCTGCCGGTGACCGAGGCCTACCAGCTCAGCGCCGACGCCAGCACCCCGGGCGTGCTGAAGCTGCACTGGAAGATCGCGCCGGATTACTACCTCTATCGCGGCCGCATGAAGTTCAAGGCAGGCGATGGCGTCACCCTCGGCGAGGCCCAACTCCCCGACGGCAAGAAGCATCACGACGAATACCTCGGTGACGTGGAGACCTACCGCCACGCCATCGACGCCAGCATCCCCTACACCGTCGCCGCGGGCACCACGCGGCTCAAGCTCAGCGTGCAATACCAGGGCTGCCACGAGGTCGACCCGAAGATCTGCTATCCGCCGCATACCGAGCAGCTCGACCTGGCCCTGCCCGATGCCGCGGGCGCGCCGGCCGCAGCGGCGGCTTCGCTGGGTGCGGCGCTGGATCAGCTCGGGCGCGGCAGGCCCGGCGCGTCCGCCACGACGCAGGCGCCGCTGCCGCCCGAGCAGGCGTTCCGCTTCGACGCGTTGGCGCAGAGTCCGCAGCAACTGCTGCTGCGCTGGACCATGCCTGCGGGCTATTACCTGTACCGCGACCACACCACGCTCAAGCTGAAGGACGCCGATGGCGTGCAGCTCGGCGCGCCCGCGTGGCCCGCCGGCGTGCGCCATCAGGACCCGCAGTTCGGCGACGTCACGGTGTACTTCGACCAGGTGGAAGTGCCGGTGGCGCTCCAGGGCGCGCCTGCCGGCCACGGGCCGTTGACGCTGGAGGCGACCTTCCAGGGCTGCCAGGACGGCGGCCTGTGCTACCCGCTGATGACGCGGACGGTGCAACTCGACCTGGGCAGCGGCGCGCTCGCCAGCGGCACGCCGACCACTGCCGCCAAGGAGTTGCCGCCGGCCGCCGACGGCGGCCCGTTGCGCACCAGCCTGCTCGCCGCGCTGGCGCTGGCACTGGGTGGTGGCCTGATCCTCAACCTGATGCCGTGCGTCCTGCCCGTGCTTTCGATCAAGGCGGTAGGCGTGCTGGAAAGTGGCGAAAGCCCGGCCACCCGGCGCAGCCACGCCCTGTTCTATACCGCCGGCGTGCTGTGCAGTTTCGCGGCGCTGGGGCTGGGCATCCTCGCCTTGCGCACGGCCGGCCACGCGCTGGGCTGGGGTACCCAGCTGCAGCAGCCGGTGGTGGTCGGCGTGCTGGCGTGCGTGATGCTCGCCGTCGGCCTGTCGATGTCCGGCGTGGTGCAGTTCGGCGCCTCGCTCGGCAACGCCGGCGCCGGCCTGGCGCGGCGTGCGGGTCCGGCGGGCGATTTCTTCACCGGCGTGCTGGCGGTGGTGGTGGCCAGCCCCTGCACCGCGCCGTTCATGGGTGGCGCGCTGGCCTATGCATTCACCGCACCGAAGCTGTCCGCGCTGCTGGTGTTCCTCGCGCTCGGCGTCGGCCTGGCGCTGCCGTTCCTGGCGATCGGCTTCGTGCCCGCCGTGGCACGGTTGCTGCCGAGGCCGGGCCGCTGGATGGAAACGCTGAAACAGGTGCTGGCCTTCCCGATGTATCTCACCGCCGCCTGGCTGGTGTGGGTGCTCGCCAACCAGCGTGGCGCCGACGCGGTGGGCCTGGTGCTGGTGGCGATGGTGCTGCTGGCGATGACCTTGTGGTGGTTCGAGCGCAGCCGTTCGCGCGGCGTGGTCAGCAAGCTGGCGGTGGCCGTGCTGGCGGTCGCCACGCTGGTGCCGATGAGCCTGCTCAGCCAGGTGCCGCCGCCTACCGCAGCCCGCATGGCCGACGGCGTGGTGCCCTATTCCGCGGAGAAGCTGGCCGCGCTGCGCGAAGCGGGCACGCCGGTGTTCGTGGACATGACCGCCGACTGGTGCGTGACCTGCAAGGCCAACGAGCACACGGTGCTCGACACCGCGCGCTTCCGCGACCTGCTGCAGCGCACCGGCGCGGTCTACATGAAGGGCGACTGGACCGACGTGAACCCGGCGATCAGCGCCTTCCTGGCCGAGTACCACTCGCCGGGCGTGCCGCTGTACGTGGTGTTCCCGAAGGATGGCGGTCCCGGCCGGCAGCTGTCGACCGTGCTGACCGCCTCGATGGTCGAACGGGCGTTGACCGACGCGGCGCGCTGATGCTCGACCGCACCTCCGGCCTGATCCTGCTGCTGGCCGCGCTGGCCGCCCTGCTCGGCGGCGGGCTGGCCCAATACCGACACCATCGCGCGACAGCCTCCGTTCCGGTCGCCGCGCCGGCCGTATCGGCGATGGTCGGCAAGCCGCTGCCGGCGCTGACGCTGGCGGATCTGGACGGGCGCATGCACGCGCTGACGGCGTACCGCGGGCGCCGCCTGCTCATCAATTTCTGGGCCAGCTGGTGCGGCCCGTGTCTGCAGGAAATGCCCGCGCTCGACGAAGCCCAACGCAAGTTCGCCGATAATGGGGTGATCGTGCTGGGAATCGCCATGGATCAGCCCGACCACGTTCGTGCTTTTCTGGCCAGGCAACCGGTGAGTTACCCGATCTTGCTGGGCAATCTGGAGACACCGAGCACATCCCTGCAATTGGGCGATGAGGCTGAAATCTTGCCATTCAGCGTGCTGATCGGTGCCGATGGACACATTATCGCGACTCACGCCGGCATTCTTTCGCCGCAGCTGCTGACCCAGTGGTTGGCGCCGCAGCAAGGTGCTCCCTGAGTTCGGCCAAACATACGCCAGCGCAGGGCAATCCCTGCGGGTTCTCCGTTGAACATCGCCGATCTGCCGCGAACTGGACAACATCGCCCGACGCGCGCACACTGCGCCGGGTTCCGGGGCCTCCGGACGCAAGCTGGGTGGTTTCGTGGCGAAGATCCTGGTCCTGCACGGACCCAACCTCAACCTGCTGGGTGCACGCGAGCCGCAGATCTACGGCCGCGAAACGCTGGCCGGGATCAACCAGAGCCTGGCCGATCGGGCGCAGGCGGCCGGTCACGAATTGCAGTGGTTCCAGTCCAATGCCGAGCATGAGCTGATTGCGCGCGTGCACCAGGCGCGCGACGACCGCACCGCCCTGATCCTGTGCAATGCCGGCGCCTTCACCCATACCAGCATCGCGCTGCGCGACGCGTTTGCGGCGGTGGCCATCCCGTTCATCGAAGTGCACCTGTCCAACGTGTTCGCGCGCGAGCCGTTCCGCCACCACTCGTATCTGTCGGATCTGGCGCTCGGCGTGATCTGCGGCTTCGGCAGCGCCAGCTACGCACTGGCGCTGGACGCGGCGATCCAGCGGCTGCAGGCGCCGCCTGCCGCCGACGCCTGACCGGCGGCACCCTCTTTCCCCTTCCAGCCGCCTCCACGGCGGCATGACTGACCAAAGGCTGATCCGATGGATTTGCGCAAAATCAAGAAGCTGATCGACTTGCTCGAGGAATCCAACCTCGCCGAACTGGAGATCAAGGAGGGCGAGGAAGTCGTGCGTCTGTCGCGCGTGCCCAAGGGCGCCGCACCGGTCGCGGCCGCCGCGCCGGTGGCCGCCGCCGCGCCTGCCGTGGCCGCCGCCCCGGTGGCCGCTGCGCCCGCCGCCGCTTCCGAAGCGCCGCCCGCCGACGCCCTGCCGGCCGGCCACGTGGTCAAGGCGCCGATGGTCGGCACCTTCTACGCCTCCGCCTCGCCCGGCGCCCCCGCCTTCGTCAAGGTCGGCCAGCAGGTCAAGGCCGGCGACACCTTGGGCGTGATCGAGGCGATGAAGATGTTCAACCAGATCGAAGCCGAAGTCGCCGGCACCGTACAGGCCATCCTGATCGAGAACGGCCAGCCCGTGGAATTCGACGAACCGATGTTCGTGATTGCCTGAAAAGCAGGGAATAGGGAATCGTGAATAGGGAATTGTCAAAGCGGCCGCACGAAGACTTGTCGGTCTGGAAGCGAGCAATGTCGCTGGTGGAGCAAGTCTATGCCTGCTCTTCGGCATTCCCCGACAGCGAACGCTTCGGGCTGACCGCCCAGCTCAGGCGCGCTGCCGTCAGCGTCCCGTCTAACATCGCCGAGGGCGCCGCTCGTCGCTCGACTCCCGAATACCTGCGCTTTTTGTCGATCGCTCGTGGATCGCTATCAGAGCTGGACACTCAGCTGCAGATCGCCGCACGGCTTGGTTACGGGACTATTCCGGTTGACACCAAGATTTCCATAGATGAGGTGTTTGCCATGCTGACTGGTCTGATGAACACACTGCGAACAAGAGAGGCGATTCGATGATCTCCCTATTCCCTATTCCCCATTCCCTATTCCCTTTCACATTCCCATGCTAGAAAAAGTCGTCATCGCCAATCGCGGCGAAATCGCCCTGCGCGTGCTGCGCGCGTGCCACAGCCTTGGCATCAAGACGGTTGCGGTGCACTCCACCGTGGACCGCAACCTGAAACACGTCGGCCTGGCCGACGAGGCGATCTGCATCGGCCCGGGGCCGTCGGCGGACAGCTACCTCAACATCCCGCGCATCATCGCCGCGGCGGAGATCACCGACGCCCAGGCCATCCATCCGGGCTACGGCTTCCTCTCCGAGCGCGCCGACTTCGCCGAGCAGGTGGAGCAGTCCGGCTTCGTCTTCATCGGACCCACCGCGGACGTGATCCGCCTGATGGGCGACAAGGTGGAGGCGATCCGCGCGATGAAGGCCGCGGGCGTGCCCTGCGTGCCAGGTTCCGGCGGGCCGCTGGGCGACGACATCGAGCAGAACCTGCGCATCGCGCGCGAGATCGGCTACCCCGTCATCATCAAGGCGGCCGGCGGCGGCGGCGGACGCGGCATGCGCGTGGTGCGCACCGAGGCGCACCTGGGCAACTCCATCGTGATGACCAAGCAGGAGGCCAAGGCGGCCTTCGGCAACGATCAGGTCTACATGGAGAAGTTCCTGGAGAACCCGCGCCACGTGGAGATCCAGGTGCTGGCCGATGGCCAGGGCAACGCCATCCACCTGGGCGAGCGCGACTGCTCGATGCAGCGCCGCCACCAGAAGGTGGTGGAGGAAGCGCCCGCGCCCGGCATCACGCCGGAGCAGCGCGCCGAGATCGGCAAGGTCTGCGTGGAAGCCTGCCTGCGCATCGGCTACCGCGGCGCCGGCACGTTCGAGTTCCTGTTCGAGAACGGCCGCTTCTACTTCATCGAGATGAACACCCGCATCCAGGTCGAGCACCCGGTGACCGAATTCATCACCGGCGTGGACCTGGTGCGCGAGCAGCTGCTGATCGCCGGCGGCCAGCCGTTGTCGATCCGGCAGGAAGACGTGCACATCACCGGCCACGCCATCGAGTGCCGCATCAACGCCGAGGACCCGGACACCTTCATGCCCAGCCCCGGCACGGTGAAGCGCTTCGAGGCGCCGGGCGGCCCCGGCGTGCGCGTGGACACCCACCTCTACGACGGCTACAGGATCCCGCCGAACTACGATTCGATGATCGGCAAGCTGATCGTCCACGGCCCGGACCGCAAGACCGCCATCGCGCGCATGCAGCTGGCGCTGGCCGAAACGGTCATCGAAGGCGTCAAGTGCAACATCCCGCTGCAGCAGCGGATCATGGCCGACGTCGGCTTCCAGCACGGCAGCCAGAATATCCATTACCTGGAAAAGCGCATGGCCGAGCAGAAGGAAAAGGCTGCCGCCGGTGCGGCAGAGAAGTGAGTGAAGAGGAGTTGAAGAGTGAGAGAAGGCCGGCGCGCCCGTGCTTCTCTCCACCTTTGACACACTCGCCAAGCCTCGCCCTTCTCTCGTTCCTCACTCCTCTTCACTCACTCCTCGCCTCATGCCCTTCCTCGAACTCTCCCTGATCATCCGCACCGAACAGCAGCCGCGCGTGGAAGAGGCGCTGGAGGATCTGGGCGCGTTGTCGATCACCCTGCGCGATGCCGACGCCGAGACGCCGGACGAGCAGGCGATCTTCGAGCCGGGCGTGGGCGAGTTGCCGCTGTGGCCGACGATCACGCTGGATGCGCTGTTCGACGAGCACGCCGACCGGCGCGGCATTGCCGCGGCACTGGGCGACCTGTTGCCATGGCTGGAACCGGATCAGCTGAGCTTCCGCGACGTCGCCGACCAGGACTGGGAGCGCGCGTGGATGGACCAGTTCAAGCCGATGGCGTTCGGCCACCGGTTGTGGATCTATCCGTGGAACATCGAGCCGCCCGTCGATGACGGCAACATCGGCCGCTCCGACGCCTCCACGCGCGTCGTCGTGCGGCTCGACCCGGGCCTCGCCTTCGGCAGCGGCACCCACCCGACCACCGCGCTGTGCCTGGAATGGCTGGACGGGCTCGACCTGCACGGCAGGACGATCACCGATTACGGCTGCGGCTCCGGCATCCTGGCCATCGCTGCGCTGAAGCTCGGCGCCGCTGCCGCAATCGGCATCGACAACGATCCGCAGGCACTCACGGCCTCGGCCGACAACGCCGCGCGCAACGGCGTGGCCGATCGCCTGACGCTGTTCCTGCCGGAAGATCGCCCCGACGGCGCCACCGACGTGTTCGTCGCCAATATCCTCGCCGGGCCGCTCGATACGCTGGCGCCGACCTTCGCGGCCGCGGCAAAACCCGGCGCGCCATTCGCGATCTCCGGCATCCTCGCCGGCCAGCAGGACGAGTTGCTGACGCGCTACGCGGAATGGTTCGAGGACTTGCGCGCAGACCTTCGCGACGACTGGGTGCGCATCAGCGGGCGTCGTCGCCGCTGACGCCGCCGCTGCATCCGCATGCTCCGGACAGCCTGTTAAGCTTGGGCGATACCGGTTGAAGCGGCGACGCATGTATACCCAATGCCCCGAATGCCTGTCCGTGTTTTCGCTGGATGCACAGACACTGGCGAAGGCTCACGGTCACGTGGTGTGCGGGCATTGCAACGCCAGCTTCGGCAGCCTGGCCACGCTCACCGAGCAATTGCCGCCCGAGCCGTTCGTCGAACTGGCCGTCAACGAGCCCGCGCTGGAACCGCCGCTGCTGGACCTGGTGGTCTATCGGCCGCAACCCGAGCCGGTGGTGGTGGCGACCGAACAGCCGGCCAGCGCGCCGCCCGAGGATTTTTCGCAACTGGTGTTCACGCCGCGCTTCGCCCGCCAGTCGCGCGGCCGCGCGGGCAAGCGCACGCGCGGGAAAGCCCATCGCCTGCGCGCCGCCTCGGGCGAGCGCAACTGGCCGTGGATACTTGCCTGCGGCGTGCTGACACTGCTGTTGCTCGCGCAACTGGGGTGGGCCAAGCGCGACGCCCTGATCCGCGATCCCACCGTAGGCGGCTGGTTGCGCAGCAGTTGTGCCGTGCTGCACTGCCGGCTGCCGCTGGTGGCCGCGCCGGCACGCCTGCGCCTGCTCGCCAGCAACGTGCAGGCGCACCCCAGCGTGCCGAACGCGCTGATGATCAGCGCCAGCGTGCGCAACGACGCCAGCTTCGCGCAACCCTATCCGGTGGTGACGGTGACGCTGTCCGACGCGCAAGGCCAGCGACTGGCCATGCGCCGGCTGCAGCCGACGGAGTACCTCGACGACCCTGCGACCTTGCGTCGCGGCCTGGCGCCCGGTGCCGTGGCGGTGTTGCTGCTGGAGGTCAAGGACCCCGGCGACCGGGCCGTCGCGTTCGAGTTCGGCTTCGAGTGAAGCGTGCCGCGCCCCATGGGCAACGACGCCTCGGCTGAACGGATCAGGGTCTCCCGCGCTTGTCGAGGGACTTAAAATCGACCGCGCACAAGGGTAGACTCAAGCGCTCGCACCGAGTGCCCGCCGGCACTCGATCCATGCTGCGAATGCACCAACCGACACCAGAGAACGCAGCGGCCCTCGCAGCCGCCGCACCGCATGCGAGGGAAAGTATCCGTGAATGCCGCCAGACTGCCTGCCGCCGAGGCTGCCGTATCGACCTCGTCGCAAGCTGCGCTTGCGCACGGCTCCGGCAGCGCACTGAGTGAGTGCGTCAGCCGCACGGTGCGACGCTATCTGGCCGACATCGGCGACACCGAATGTGCCGAGGGCCTGCACGCGCTGGTGCTGCACGAAGTCGAAGTGCCGCTGCTGCGCGAGGTGCTGGCCTTCCACGGCGGCAACCAGAGCCGCGCCGCCGTGGCGCTGGGCATCAATCGCGCCACGCTGCGCAAGAAGCTGGCGGCGCACGGGTTGCTTTGAGGCCGCTGACGCGGGATGGGGGATTGGCAACAGCCCAGATCACCGCCCGGCCCGCCACTGCAACCACGAATTTTCCATCCCTGATCCCGGAGCCATCATGTCCGTCCCTGCCGTCGTTCCCGTTCGCCGCGCGCTGCTCAGCGTTTCCGACAAGACGGGGTTGGTCGAGTTGGCGCGGCGGCTGGCGGCGAAGGGGGTGGAACTGCTTTCCACCGGCGGCTCGGCGCGCACGCTGCGCGAGGCGGGCATCGCGGTTACCGAGGTCAGCGACATCACCGGCTTCCCCGAGATCATGGACGGCCGCGTGAAGACGCTGCACCCGAAGGTGCACGGCGCACTGCTCGGCCGGCGCGGCACCGACGACGCGGTGATGGCCGAACTCGGCATCGCGCCGATCGACCTGCTGGTGCTGAACCTCTACCCGTTCGAGGCCACGGTGGCGAAGCCCGACTGCACGCTGGAGCAGGCGATCGAGAACATCGACATCGGCGGTCCGGCGATGCTGCGCTCGGCGGCGAAGAACTGGAACGACGTGGCCGTGCTGACCTCGCCCGCGCAGTACGACGCGGCGCTGGAGGAGATCGAGGCGCAAGGCGGCCTGACTCGCGCGACGCGCTTCAAGCTGGCGGTGGCCGCGTTCAATGACGTGTCCAGCTATGACGGCGCGATCAGCGATTACCTGTCCGCGCTGCAACTCAACGACGCCCAGGACGCCATCGCCGGCCACAACATGTTCCCCGGCCAGGTCAACGGCCGCTTCGTCAAACTGATGGACCTGCGCTACGGCGAGAACCCGCACCAGAGCGCCGCGTTCTACCGCGACCTGTATCCGGCGCCGGGCACGCTGGCCACCTTCCGCCAGCTGCAGGGCAAGGAGTTGTCGTTCAACAACATCGCCGACGCCGACGCCGCGTGGGAATGCGTGCGCAGCTTCGTCAAGCCGGCCTGCGTGATCGTCAAGCACGCCAACCCCTGCGGCGTGGCGGTGAGCCTGGACGGCATCGGCAAGGCGTATGACCTGGCCTTCCAGACCGATCCCACCTCGGCCTTCGGCGGCATCATCGCGTTCAACCGCGAAGTCGACGGCGCTACCGCGAAGGCGATCGTCGAGCGCCAGTTCGTCGAGGTGGTGCTGGCGCCGGCCTACGCGGATGACGCGCTGAAGGCATTCCACAAGAAAGGCAACGTGCGCGTGCTGGTGATCCCGCTGCCGACGCACGGCGAACTGCGTGATGCCCACCCCGGCATGCACTCCAAGCGCGTCGGTTCGGGCCTGCTGCTGCAGAGCGCCGACACCGGCATGATCACCGCGGCGGACCTGAAAGTGGTCACCCGCAAGGCGCCCACCGAAGCGCAGATCCACGACCTCATCTTCGCCTGGAAGGTGGCCAAGTTCGTCAAGTCCAACGCCATCGTCTATGCGAAGAATCGCCAGACCATCGGCGTCGGTGCCGGCCAGATGAGCCGCGTCTACAGCGCGAAGATCGCCGGCATCAAGGCCGCCGACGAGAAGCTCGAAGTGCGCGGCTCGGTGATGGCCAGCGACGCGTTCTTCCCGTTCCGCGACGGCATCGACGCGGCGGCCGAGGCGGGCATCGCCGCGGTGATCCAGCCCGGCGGCTCGATGCGCGATGGCGAAGTGATCGCCGCCGCCGACGAACACGACATCGCGATGGTGTTCACCGGCATGCGCCATTTCCGCCACTGAGCGCACGCCCCGCGGGAGCCCGCTCGCGGGCGATGCCTTTCCCGGGGATTCGCAAAGGCAAGAGCATCGCCCGCGAGCGGGCTCCTGCACGTCGTGTAGTAGTGTCACGCCGCAGCATCGGATATCCCGCTGCGGAGGCTGCCATGCGCTACGAACTGTATTACTGGAGCGGCATCCAGGGCCGCGGTGAATTCGTGCGGTTGGCGCTGGAGGATGCCGGCGCCGATTACGTCGACGTGGCGCGCGAGGAAGGCGACGATGCCATCGTGCGCTACCTCGACGGCGCGCACGAAGGCGCGTTGCCGTTCGCACCGCCGTTTCTCAAGGCCGGTCGGCTGGTGATCGCGCAGACCGCGAACATCCTGCAGTACCTGGGCCCGCCACTGTCGCTGCTGCCGCAAGGCACCAGCGTGCGGCGCTACGCCCACCAGCTGCAATTGACCATCGCCGACCTCGTGGCAGAAGTGCACGACGCGCACCACCCCATCGCCAGCGGCCTTTACTACGAAGACCAGCGCGAGGAAGCCCGCCGCCGGGCCGGCGACCTGCGCACGCAGCGGCTGCCGAAGTTCCTCCACTACTTCGAGCAGGTGCTGGAGCGCGGCGGTGGCCGCCACGCCCTGCGCCGGCACTCCTGCGTCGACCTGTCGCTGTTCCAGCTGATGAGTGGCCTGAACTATGCGTTTCCCCGCATGATGCAACGCCTGCACGCCGGCCTGCCCTTGCTGCACGCGCTGCACGCCAACGTGACCCAGCGCCCGCGTATCGCGGCCTACCTGGCGTCCACGCGGCGCGTACCGTTCAATGAAAGCGGCATCTTCCGCCACTACCCGGAGCTGGACGACCCGGCCTGAGCGGCCGCGCCGTCATCGAGGTTCAGCGACTGCTGCTGGAAGCCGGCGCGCCGGTGTCGTCGGACGGCTCGGCCGGCGGGCGGCTCTTGCCCCATTCCAGCACCTTGTACAGCGCAGGCGTGGCGCGTCGCTGGCCGTGTTCGTCCACCAGCCGGCCCTGCGGGTCGACCATGTAGGTCTGCTGCAGGCCGTGCCTGGGCGTGACCACCACCATGTAGACGCGACCGTTGCGGCTGTATTCCTGCACCGTGTTTTCGCCCTGCTGACGGATCTGCACTTCGGGCTCGTCGGCGGGACGGCCCATGCGGCTGTCGCCGCTCTTCATCGCCGGCAGGGTGAGCGGACGCAGATCGGGTTTCGGCGCGCTCGCGGGCGGTGCCGCGGACGTGGCCGGCGGCGGGTTTGCCTGCACGCCGGGATCGTTCATGCCGGGCGGCGGCAAGGCCGGACCGGGGGCGGCCGTCTGGGCGTGCACTGCCGCGGCGAACAGCGCGGTCGACAGCAAGGTGGCGACAACAACCGGCACGGCAGGGATTTTCATGGCGGCAACCTCGATGGGGAGGGCAGCATAGCAGCGCACCCGCGGCGCTTCCGTGAAACGCGACATTTCGCCGTGCATGCGAGAATCGCGCCCATGCCCAAGCTCATCCTCATCGACGGTTCGTCCTATCTCTACCGCGCGTTCCACGCGTTGCCGCCGCTTTCCAACGCGCGCGGCGAGCCCACCGGTGCGCTGTTCGGCGTGGTCAACATGCTGCGCGCCACGCTGAAGGCAAAGCCCGATTACCTGGCCTTCGTCAGCGACGCGCCCGGGCCGACCTTCCGCGATGCGTTGTACGACCAGTACAAGGCGAACCGGCCGCCGATGCCGGACGACCTGCGCGCGCAGGTTGCGCCGATGCTGGCCATCGTCGCTGCGCTGGGCTTTCCGATCCTGCGCGTGGACGGCGTCGAGGCCGACGACGTGATCGGCACGCTGGCGGTGCAGGCGCGCGCACTCGGCATCGAGGTGGAAGTGTCCACCAGCGACAAGGACATGGCGCAGCTGGTCGGACCGCAGGTCACCCTGGTCAACACCATGACCGGCACGGTGATGGACGATGCCGGCGTGATGGCCAAGTTCGGCGTGCGGCCGGACCAGATCATCGACTTTCTCACGCTCACCGGCGACGCCATCGACAACATTCCCGGCGTGCCCAAGTGCGGGCCCAAGACCGCCGCCAAATGGCTGGCCGAGTTCGATTCGCTGGATGGCGTGATGGCCAATGCCGACAAGGTCGGCGGCAAGATCGGCGAGAGCCTGCGCGCCACGCTGCCGCAACTGCCGCTGTCGCGCGAACTGGTGACGATCAAGACCGACGTGGCACTGGAGTTCGGCCCCACCGACCTGGCGCAGCGCGAGCCCAATGTCGAACAGTTGCGCGAGCTGTACACGCGCTACGAGTTCAAGGCGGCGTTGAAGGAGCTGGATGGAGCGGCGGAACCTGCAGGAGCGCACCCCGTGCGCGAAGCTCCTCCGGCGCGGGACGAAGGGCATCGCGCACAGGGTGCGCTCCTGCAAGGGCCGGGCGAATACGAACTGGTCATCACCCGGCCGGCCTTCGATGCGTGGCTGGAAAAGCTTCGCAGCGCCGAACTGATCGCCTTCGATACGGAAACCACCAGCATCGACGCGATGCGTGCGGACATCGTCGGCATCAGTTTCGCGGTGGAGCCGGGCAAGGCCTGCTACATCCCGCTCGGCCACGACTATCCGGGCGCGCCGCCGCAGCTCGATCGTGGCGAGGTGCTGCGCGCGCTCAAGCCGATCTTCGAGGATGCCGCGCGGCCCAAGCTCGGCCAGCACGCGAAGTACGACATCAACATCCTGTCGCATTACGGCATCACGGTGCAGGGCGTGAAGCACGATTCGATGCTTGAATCCTACGTGTGGAACGCCACCGCCACACGCCACGACATGGATTCGCTGGCGAAGAAATACCTCGGCTACGAGACCGTGAAATACGAGCAAGTCGCCGGCAAGGGGGCCAAGCAGATTTCCTTCTCGCAGGTGGACCTGGACACTGCCTGCCGCTACGCCGCCGAGGATGCCGACATCACCCTGCGCCTGCACCATGCGCTATGGCCCAGGCTGCAGGGCGTGCCCTCGCTGCAACGCGTGTACGAGGAGATCGAGATTCCGCTGGTGCCGGTGCTGGCCGGGATGGAGCGCCGCGGCGTCCTGATCGACGGCGACGCGCTGCGCGCGCAGAGCCAGCAGCTGGGCAAGCGCATGCTGGAGCTGCAGCAGCAATCGCATGCGCTGGCCGGGCGCGAGTTCAATCTCGATTCACCCAGGCAGCTGCAGGCGGTGCTGTTCGACGAACTGGGCCTGGAAGCGAAACTCAAGACGCCCACCGGCCAGCCCTCGACCAACGAGGAAGCGCTGGAGGCGATTGCCGAGACGCACGAACTGCCGCGGTTGATCCTGGACTACCGCGGCCTGGCCAAGCTGCGCAGCACCTACACCGACAAGCTGTCCGGCATCGTCAACCCGCGCACCGGCCGCGTGCACACCAGCTACCACCAAGGCTCGGTGGCGACCGGGCGGATCTCCTCCTCCGACCCCAACCTGCAGAACATCCCGGTGCGCACCGAGGAAGGCCGGCGCATCCGCCAGGCCTTCATCGCGCCGCCGGGGTGGAAGGTGATGGCGGCGGACTACTCGCAGATCGAACTGCGCATCATGGCCCACCTGTCCGGCGACGAAGGCCTGCTGCGCGCGTTCCACTCCGGTGGCGACGTGCATCGCGCCACCGCGGCCGAAGTGTTCGGCGTGGCGCCGGAAGACATCACCACCAACCAGCGCCGCGCGGCCAAGGCGATCAATTTCGGCCTGATGTACGGCATGAGCGCGTTCGGCCTGGCCCGCCAGCTCGGCGTGGACCGCGGCGAGGCCAGCGACTACATGGGCCGCTATTTCTCGCGCTACCCCGGCGTGCGTGCTTTCATGGAAGCCACCCGCGAGCGGGCCCACCGCGACGGCTACGTGGAGACCCTGTTCGGCCGCCGGCTGTACCTGGAAAACCTCACCGCACGCAACGCCGGCCTGCGCCAGGGCGCCGAACGCGCCGCGGTGAACGCGCCGATGCAGGGCACCGCGGCGGACATCATCAAGCGCGCGATGATCACCGTGGCGGCGTGGCTGGCCGAACGCGACGACGCCCACATGCTGATGCAGGTGCACGACGAACTGGTGTTCGAGGTGCGCGCCGACGCCGTCGAGGAGGTCCGCCGCGCGGTGTCGGAGCGGATGTCCGGCGCGGCGGAACTGTCCGTGCCGCTGCTGGTCGATGTCGGCGTGGGCGCCAACTGGGACGAGGCACACTGACGCCGGCCGGAGGTTAATTTTCCATGAGAATGAATCGCAGTTGAATTTCTGCGCGAGCCTTGCAACTTTCCCGGCGCGGCCGCATCTAATCCTTCGGATGCACGCAACGGCATCCGCGGCCAGCCCACCTCCCTGGGCGGCCACAGTCGCGAACCTCTCCCCTGGGTTTTCGCGTCTGCCCCGGCCCCGAAGGTTCCCCCTAACCTTCGGGGCCTTTTTTTGCCTCGCCGGCGTGTACATTCCGTGCACGAACGATTGCGGCATACTCGATCCACCATCATCACGGGGAATACCATGCGTGCAGGCTTGATCGTCATTGGCATCATTCTCGTCGCCGCGGGCATCTGGGTGGTCGCCGGACATGCCTTCTACCAGGACACCGACACGCTGGTGCAGGTCGGCTCGGCCAAGCTCACCGCCACGCACGACAAGGGCGTGCCGCAGTGGATCGGCATCGTCGGTGTCGTCGTCGGCGGCCTGCTCGCCCTCGGCGGCTTCATGCAGAAGCGCTGAAGCGCATCGACCCGCCAACGAAAACCGCCGCGCTTCGCGGCGGTTTTCGTTGGCGGCCACTACAATGGGCGAGATGGATGTCTCGTACCTGATCGATCCGCTGAACGAAGCCCAGCGCGAAGCCGTCTGCGCCCCACCCGGGCACTACCTCGTGCTGGCCGGCGCCGGCTCCGGCAAGACCCGCGTGCTGACCCACCGCATCGGCTGGCTGATGCAGGCCGAAGGCGTGCCGCCGTGGGCAATCCTCGCCGTCACCTTCACCAACAAGGCCGCCGGCGAAATGCGCGCGCGGCTGGCCTCGCTGATCCCCGGTGGCACCCAGGGGCTGACCGTGGGCACCTTCCATGGCATCGCCCACCGCCTGCTGCGCCGGCACTGGCGCGAGGCGGGCCTCCCCGAGACGTTCCAGATCCTGGATTCCGACGACCAGCAGCGGCTGGTCAAGCGCGTGGTGGCCGGGCTGGGGCTGGACGAGGCGAAGTTCCCGCCGCGCCAGGCCTGCTGGCAGATCAACCAGTGGAAGGACGAGGGCAAGCGGCCGGACGGCATCGAGCATCGCGACCACCCGGTAACGCGCGCTTTCGTCAACATCTACACGGCCTATGAGGAAGCCTGTCGTCGCGCCGGCCTGGTGGACTTCGCCGAACTGCTGCTGCGCGCGCACGAACTGTGGCTGAAAAATCCCGCCGTGCTGGAGCACTACCAGCAACGCTGGCGCCATCTGCTGATCGACGAGTTCCAGGACACCAACACGCTGCAGTATGCGTGGGTGCGCGTCCTGTCGGGTGCGAACCAAGGAATCGGGAATAGGGAATCGGGAATAGGGAGAGCTGACGGCGCCGCGGCGACCGGGGATGCTCCTATTCCCTATTCCCCATTCCCTATTCCCGCGAAAACCGGTCAGGTTTTCGCAGTAGGCGACGACGACCAGTCCATCTACGGCTGGCGCGGTGCCAAGGTCGAGAACATGCAGCAGTTCCTGCGCGATTTTCCCGGTGCGCGCACGATCAAGCTGGAACAGAACTACCGCTCCACCTCGACCATCCTGCAGGCGGCCAACCACATCATCCAGCGCAACGGCAGCCGCCTCGGCAAGCAGCTGTGGACGGCCGGCGAGGACGGCGAGCGCATCGCGCTGTATGCCGCCTACAACGAGCAGGACGAGGCGCGCTTCGTGGTCGAGCGCATCCGCGAGTACATCGACGAGCACGGCAGTGCGCAGGATTGCGCGATCCTCTATCGCTCCAACGCACAGTCGCGCAACTTCGAGGAGCAGCTCGTCCAGCGCCGCATCGGCTATCGCGTCTACGGCGGCCAGCGCTTCTTCGACCGCGCCGAAGTGAAGGACGCGCTGGCCTACCTGCGCCTCAGCGCCAACCGCCACGACGATGCCGCGTTCGAGCGCGCGGTGAACACCCCGCCGCGCGGCATCGGCGAGCGCACGCTCGACGTGCTGCGCCGGCGCGCGCGGCGCGACAACGTCTCGATGTGGGAAGCGGCGCTGATCGAACTGGGCAGCGGCAACGAGCTGGCCGGCCGCGCGAAGAATGCGGTGAAGGCATTCCTGGCCTTGATCGACCAGATGGCGCACGACTTTCAGGGTACGAGATCACCGGAAGGCGCCGCTCCGCCCGTACCCTCACCCCCGGCCCCTCTCCCGGAGGGAGAGGGGAACCATTCCCTGTCCCTGGCCGAACAGATCGACCACGCCATCACCCACACCGGCCTGCGCGACTATTACGAGAAGGACAGCCGCGGCAACGCCGAGGCGCGGGTGGAGAACCTGGACGAGCTGATCAATGTGGCCAGCCGCTTCGAGCGCTCGGCGGAGGATATCGACGCGGGCCTGAGCGAGCTCAACGCGTTCCTCTCCAACGCCGCGCTGGAGGCCGGCGAAAGCCAGGGTGCCGAAGGCGAGGACTGCGTGCAGCTGATGACCCTGCATTCGGCCAAGGGGCTGGAGTTTCCGGTGGTGTTCCTGGTCGGCATGGAAGAAGGCCTGTTCCCCAGCCAGCGCTCGGTGAACGACGAGGGCCGGCTGGAGGAAGAGCGCCGGCTCGCCTACGTCGGCATCACCCGTGCGCGCCAGCGGCTGATCGTCAGCCACGCCGAGTCGCGCCGCATGCACGGTGCCGAGATGCTGACCCGCCCGTCGCGCTTCCTCGCCGAAATGCCGGCCGAACTGATCGACGAAGTGCGCCCGCGCGTGCACGTGACCCGGCCGCTGTACACCGGTCGCGCGCGCGAGACGTCGCCCTCCCTGGACGAGTCGCTGCCGGTGAAACTCGGCCAGCGCGTGAGCCATCCCAGCTTCGGCGAAGGCGTGGTGCTCAGCGCCGAGGGCAGCGGCGCGCACACCCGCCTGCAGGTCAACTTCGAAGGGGTGGGCAGCAAGTGGCTGGTGGCGGCCTACGCCAATCTCACCGCGCTGTAACCGCGTACGGGGCAGGAGCCGCAAGGCAAGCCGCGCGATGCAATTGCCGCGGCGGCATGCCACTATCTGCAGCGGGGCCGCGTCCGCGAGCATTCACGGGGGATACTCGGATGGCCGCCCGCAGCCAGGGAAATCCATGTCCAGTTCGCAAGGCGTGAGCCGCCGGATCGGCGGCACGGGAAGGAACTTCGCGCGGTGGGCGCTGTGCATCGGCATCGGTTGGGGCGGCTTCACCGGCAGCCACGCCGCGACGCTCGATCCGGCCATGCTGCCCCGCATCGAAGCGGCCACGTTCGAGGTCGTGCAGGCCAAGCCCGTCGACGATCCGCTGAGTTACGAGAAGCCGTTGCCGCTGGACCTGCTGCCGTTCCAGGAACGCACCGACAAGTACCACTCGATCGGCACGGCGTTCGCGATCGGCCCCAACCGCTATGTCACCGCCGGCCACGTGCTGCTGGCCGGCGCGGGCAGCCTGTGGGGCGCACCTGAATTGCGCGATTCGCAAGGCCATGTCTACGCCATCGACAAGATCGAGCAGTACTCGCTGCGCAAGGACTTCGTGGTGTTCTCGCTGGCCTCGCCGCCGTCGGTCAAGCCGCTGCCGGTGGACACCCGACCGGCACTGAACCAGGTCGTGTATGCGGTGGGCAACGCGCTGGGCACCGGCATCGTGATCCGCGACGGCCTGTACACCTCCAACACGCCGGAACAGCAGGACGGCAGCTGGAACTGGATGCGCTTTTCCGCCGCCGCCTCACCGGGCAACAGCGGCGGCCCGCTGCTGGACAGGAACGGCAAGCTCATCGGCGTGGTGCTGGCGAAATCGGCGAACGAGAACCTCAACTACGCGCTGCCGATCAGCGAGGTGCTGAACGCCCCGGCGCACCAGGCGATCATCGACTCGCGCCTGGTCTATCAGCTGGACATCTTCCAGGCCGTCGAGAACGGCACGTTCAAGGCGCAGTTCGCGCTGCCGCTGGGCCTGGACGCGTTCTACCGCGCCTTCCTCGATCGCGCGAACGCCAACGCCGACACAATGCTGAAAACCCTGCTCGCCAGGGAATCCGCCAACCTGTTTCCCGATGGCCCGGGCTCGCTGCGCCTGCTGCACCAGCGCACCAAACTCAACGCGTTCCCGTCGTTGATCATGCGCGGTGCGGAAGGCGAATGGAGCCGCGTGGGCGAGGCTTCCAGTCATTACACGCTGAGCGGCAACGGCTACGTGGACGCCGGCGCGATCGGTCGCAACGGCCTGTTTCATCTGCGCCGCCCCGACGGTTTCGACGCGGAAACCTATTACCGCGATGCACGTGCGCGCATGGACCTGCTGGCGCAGACCGGCATGTTCCGGCGCGCGGTGGCCGGCGAGAACATCAAGATCACCTCCTTCGGCAAGCCCGTGCAGGAATCGGTGCACGAGGATCGCTGGGGCCGGCCGTGGCATGTGTCGGTATGGGCGTTGCCATATGCCAACGCGCTGGGCGTGGTGTATTCGCTGCCGGTGCCTGACGGCAGCGTGATGCTGACCCGGATGACGTCGCCGGCAAGCCTGCACGACACCCGGCTGGACATGGACCAGCTCAGCGGCTTCATCCACGCGACCTACGAGGGCACGCTTGCGCAGTGGACCGGCTACCTGAAGAACGCGAAGCTGAAACCGGCCGTCTTCAAGGACATCCGCATCGACTTCGACTACGGCCACCGCTTCAGTTATGCGTCGCCGCGGGTGGCTTTCTCCTACGGCCCCGAGGTGCAGGAGATCACCCCCGACAACATGCTGTGGCTTGGCTTCCGCTTCTTTCTTTCCGACGGCAAGCCGGTATGGGACGTTGGCATCGTCAATGTGTGGAAGGACTCCACCTCCGACAACCAGGAAAACGTCGACATCCAGCGCTACATGGCACCGCCACCGAACCTGGACAAGGACATGAGCAGCCGCTGGCAGCAACTGGTGCAGCGCCAGTTTCCGTTCAACGCGGTGGCGCGCCCCGAGAACGGCCTGATGAAGATCGACGCCGTGGCCGCGCCAGCGCCGGGCGAGGGCAAACCGTCGGTGCTGTACACCGCTTTCTACGGCGTCGCCGGCACTTCTTCGCAGGCCCGCATGAAACACCAGCTCGACCTGCTGATGAAGAACCTGCGCATCAAGGAACGCTGAGGCTGCCCGCGCGCGTTGCGCGGGTCAGCGCCTGGCCGGGGCCGGTTCGCGCAGCAGCTCCATGACCGCATCGGCCACCGCCTGCGGCTGATCCATCTCGATGTCGTGCGAGCTGTCGGCCACCTGGCGCAGCGTGCCGCGGGTCGAGCTGGCCGTGATGCGCTGCTGCGTCGCCTCGCGCGCGGCCTCCAGCGGCTTGCGCATGGCTTCCGGCGCATCCGCGTAGGTGCCCGAAGCCTGCAGCACCAGCAGCGGCATGTCGCCGTGCGATTCGCTTGCCGGCACCGGCGCGGCGAACACCGACGCGTTCTGCGCCAGCTCCGAGCGCAAGGTATGCCAGAACGCCGGACGCAGCTTGCGCGCACGGTCGGCGGCCGCCACCGCCGCGCTCTGCCACGGCAGCGGTCCGCCGACGCACTGCGCCAGCGCCGGCGGCGGCTGGCCCAGCACGCCACGCTCGGCGCCCAGCTCGCAGCTGGCGATGAAGGCGTCGCGCTGCGTCGTCAGCGCGGCTTCGTCCTTCGTCCAGGATGCCGGCAGGAAACGCGCCTGGTCCTGTGCCGGCGGATCGACCAGCACCATCCCGGCAACGTCGTCCGGATGCTCGCTGGCATAGCGGCGCACGATGTTGCTGCCCAGCGAATGACCCACCAGCAGCAGCGGTGTGTGCAGGCCGGCGGCGCGGATCAGCGCATGCAGGTCGGCGACGTCGGCGGCAAGATCGCGCGGCAACGGGCCCTCGTCGCTGAAGCCGTAGCCGGCGCGGTCATAGGCACACACGCGCGCATGCGTTTCCAGCAACGGCTGCACGCGGAACCAGCTCTGCGAATCGGCATGCGCCCCGGCCTCCAGCAATACGGTCACCGGCCCGCTGCCGCTGCAGCGCAGGTTGAGGCTGCGCCCGTGATCGATGGCGATGCGCTGGCCGGGCCTGGCGTAGCTGTCCGGCGTGGTCGCTGGCGCCGGCGGAGCCGCCGTCGCGGCGGCTGCAATGAACAGTCCGCTGCAGGCCAGGCCAAGAAGTCCCGCGTGTCGATGTTTCATGTGCTGATCCGGTTCGAGATCAGGCATGGGACCGGGGCGACGAAAGGAAGTTCGCGTGTGGAAATCGGGAGGCCGGGGACGACCTGAGCGGGCCACTGGCCGAGGTTCAGCTGCGCAACCTCGGCACGCCGTGCTGGTCACGCTCCTCCACCGCGATGACGGTGGTGTCGATGGCGCCGCCGGTGCGGCTGCGAGTGTCGCGCACGGCTTCGCCGCGGGTCATCGCCAGTGCGTTGCGATAACAGCGCTGCGCTTCGGCGGCGTCGCCCTGACCGGCGAACGTGTCGCCGAGGGCTTCCCACGCGCCGGCGACGGGCTCCAGCGCCAGCGAGCGTTCGAGGTATTGGCGGGCCTTGCCCCACAGTTTCAGGCGCACGCACATGCGGCCCAGGGCGAGCAGCAGGTGGGCGTCGTTCGGGTGGACGTCGAGCCAGGCTTCGGCGCGGCGCAGGCGCGGTTCGAGATCGTCGCCGGCAAGCAGGCCCCAGGTCTCGATCAAGCGCGGCGACCATTCACGGCGCAGTGCCGACTCCAGTTCGTCCATCGCCGGCAGCATCAGTCCGAAGAACGCGGCGCGGCGCGCATAGGCGTCGACCACGGTCGGCGGGCGGCGCTGCGCTTTCGGCAACTGCGACCACAGCGTGTTCAGCGCGGCGCCGTCCGGCGCGGCCTGCAAGGTATCGGCCAGGATCTGCGTTTCCAGTGCCGCGTACGCGCGACTGCCGAGCGCGCCGCTCTTCTGCAGCGGCTCCAGCGCGGTGCGCGCGCGGCGCAGATCGCCGCTTTCGCGAGCCGCCTGCGCCAGCTCGCGCCAACCGCCGGGAGTGAGCGTGCCCTTGTCCGCTTCCGGCGCCAGCAGCGCCAGCGCTTCGGCCGGCTTGCCCTCGCGCCGCAGCAGGCGGGCGCGCAACACGCGGGCCGCCTGCGGAACGTATTGCGAAGCCCGATCGAGCGACTCCAGCGCGCGGGCGGACTCGCCGCGGCGCGACGCGGCTTCGGCGGCGGCGAGCAGGGCCGGGCCGCGCAGGCTTTCCAGCCGCGAGGCGCGATTGAGGTCGCGCTCGGCGTCGCCGTGGCGGCCTTCGATCAGTGCCACCAGACCTTCGCCCAGGCGCTGCTGGCTTAGCCGGCGATGGCGCCGCGAGAGTGCGCCGAACGGCCAGCGCAGCAGGCTCCACGCCAGGCTGAGCACGGCCCACGCGAGCAGCCACAGCACCACCGCGGCAATCACCGTGGTCTCGACGCGCCAGCCGCGCATGCGCAGCAGGACGTAGCCCGGGTCTTCGGCCACCCAGTGCCAGCCGAACGCGGCCACGGCCGCCACGATGACCAGCAGCAACAGCCAGCGCCACAGCCTCATGGCTGCACTCCACCCCGGCGTGCCGCCGGAACGGCAGGCTTCGCCGCGGACTGGGCCGGCGCGGGCGCAAGCGCGTGCACCGCGCGCAGGTTGCGCAACTCGCGCAAGGCCGCACCCAGTTCCACCGCGCTGTCGGCAGGTCGTTGCTCCTGCAGCTTCTTCAGCGCGGCGCGGGCTTGCTGCACCGAATTCGCGTCGCCATCGAACTGGCTCGTCAGGCTGGCCTGCACCCGCTGCAATGCCGCGGCATAGGCGATGCCGTCGTGGGCGAGCAGATCGGCCTGCGCCTGCGCCAGGTCGAGCGCGGCCAGCTCGCGCGCGAAGCGGGCATCAGCCACCGCCAGCGGCGCACCGTTGTCGCGACGCACGCTGACCACGCTGCCGAGCGCGCGGCGGATGCGCGACCAGACGTCGGTGGCCTGCGCGGCGGCGGGGGTGTCGAGTGGCTTCAGCGGCAGTTCGCCGATCGTGCCGCGCAGCGCCTGCAACTGCTGCAGCAGCCCGGCCTGGTCGGTCGGCTGGCTCTTCAGCAGGGCTTCGCGCTCGGCCTGGATATCCTGGCGCACGCCACTGAAGGCGCCGTCATTGACCGCCGCCAGGGTCTGGTCGGCCAGCTCGTAGGCGGCAGCGGCCGCTGGTGCGTCGTGGAACAGGCGATAGCGCTCGGCGCCCATGCGCAGCAGCGAGTCGGTTTCGTCCAGCAGCATGGCGTCGTGGCCGGAGAGGCTCTTCTCCGCCAGCTTGGCCACGGCATCTTCCAGGTTGCGGATGCGCTCGCTCTGGCCCAGCAATTCTTCGCGCAGCGACCGGTTGACTGCCGCCGCGTCGTCCACGCGCTGATCGAGGCTGGCACGCTGGTCGGCCAGCGCACCCACGCGTGATTCGATGCCCTCTGCGCGCTGCTGCAAGGCCGCCACGCCTTGGCGGTCGGCGTTGCTGCCGCGCTGCTGTTGCCATTGCTGCCAGCCGACCCATGCGGCGGCGGCCAGCGCCAGCAGCGACAGGATCAGGGCGAATGCCAAGGTGCCGCCACCACGTGACTGCGGCGCGCGGCCGGCGGGCGCCGGGCGCGAGCGCGGCGGGTCGACGATCACCGGATCGGGCTGCACGTCCCGCGACGAGGCCGGGGTCCTGGCTGCCGCGGCGAGCGGCTCGGTGGGTTCATCTGGCTGGCTCATGGCTCGCATGCTAGCAGGCCATACGCCTGCGTTCGTAGCGCCTGCGCGTGAAGAGCGCCTCAACGCGCGGCAGCGGCCAGCATGTCGTCGGCCAGCGCCGAGGCCGCCTGCACGACGCGACGAAACCCGGCCGCACGCGCGGCCGCGGCCAGCCGTTCGCTGCTCACCACGGCGGTGGCGGCACACAGGCGCTGCCGCGCCGGCGGGGGCAGCAAGCTGCAGAGGTTGTGCAGCGCCTCCTGGCTGGACAGCAGCACGCGCGCCGAACGCGGCAGTACCTGCAGCGCCGCGGTGTGGCGGCGATCGAGCCGCGGCGGCACGCGACGATAGACCTGCACTTCGCGCAGGCATGCACCGCGTGCGGCGAGTTCGCGGCGCAGCACGCCGCGGCCACCCGGCGCGCCGATCAGCGCCACGCGGCGATCGCGCAATGCCTGCAATGCCGGATGCGCGAGCAGGCCTTCGCTGTCCTGCTGGTCAGGACACAGCGGCTGCTTCACCCCATGCCGGCGCAGCGCACGCGCAGTGCCCTGCCCCACCGCCAGCACGGTCGACCGCGTGCGCAGCGCAACGAGCGCCGCTGCGTGATGCACGGCCGCGGGGCTGGTGAAGATCACCAGTTCGTCGGCGAGCGCCTCGCGCAGCAGCGCACGCACGGCCGCCGGATCGTCCGCTGCGCGCAGCGCCAGGCCTGGCAGCGACAACGGCACGCCACCGAGCGCGCGCACGCGACGCGACAAGGCCGCAGCGGTGCCCACCGGGCGGGTGATGACGAGCACCCGGGCGCGCAAGGCGCCGACTCTCGTCAGTGCCTGCGGGTGCGTTCGCGTGTCGGGTCGATGGTCCGGCATGGCTGCAGTGTAGCGGCGGCCCTACACTGTGGAGTTTTCCCCCACCTCATCGAGCCACGTGGATACCCTTTCCGACAACGATGACGCGCAGCGCCTGATCCGGTTCATCCGCGACGAAATCCCGCTGGCCCGCGCAATGGACCTGCGATTGCAGCACCACGACGCCGACATGCTGAGCCTGTGCGCGCCGTTGCCGCCGAACGTCAACGACAAGGGCTGCGCGTTCGGCGGCAGCCTGGTCAGCCTGATGACGCTGAGCGGCTGGGCACTGGTTGAACTGGCGCTGCGCCGGCGCGGCATCGACTGCGACGTGTTCGTCGCCGAATCCGGCGTGCGCTACCTCGCGCCGCTGTGGCAGGACTTCTGCAGCGAGGCGCGGCTCGCGCCCGACGCACGGTGGGACACCTTCTTCGACACGCTGGCCGCGCGCGGACGCGCCCGCATCGCGGTCGAATGCATCGTTCCCGGCACCGACGGCCAGCCCGCGGCCACACTGGCGGCGCGTTTCGTGGCCAAGCGGCGCGAGCCGACCCTGCCGGCTTGAATGAGGCAGAATGGCCCGGCCACCGCCAAGGAGAACCACCCATGCGCCGTATCCCGCAGCTCCTGCTGGTGTTGTCGCTCCTGCTGCTGGCCGCCTGCGCCACGCAGGAACGCAGCCGCTCGCTGACCACCACCTTGTCGGCCTATGCCGGCACGCTGCGCTGGGGCGATTTCGCCAGTGCCGCGCAGTTCATCGACCCGAAGATCCGTGCCGAACACCCGCTGAGCGAACTGGACCGCGCGCGCTACAAGCAGGTGCGCGTCACCGAGTACGACGACGGCAGCGGCCCGGTGCCACTCGGCCCGACCGAGGTGCAGCAGACGGTGCGGATCAGCGTGGTCAACATCCACACCCAGGCCGAGCGTAGCGTGATCGACCGCCAGACCTGGCGTTACGACGAGCAGACCAGGCATTGGTGGCTGACCAGCGGGCTGCCGGACATCACCCGCGAATGAGCGCAGGCGCCGGCTGCCGCACGCAACCCGTATAATCGCGGGTTTACCCGAACCGGCGCCGCGCGGCGCGCCGATGGACTGACGATGAACGATTTCCTGCACCAGCTGCCTGCCTTTGTCGGCAACCATGTCGCCCTGTCGGTGCTGTTCGTGATCCTGCTGGTGGCCTTGCTGGTCATCCAGGCGCGGATCATGTTCAGCAAGATCAAGGAACTGAGCCCGGCCGCGCTCACCGGCCTGATCAACCGCGAGAATCCGCTGCTGATCGACCTGTCCGCGCTGGCGGACTTCGAGAAGATGCACGTGCCCGGTGCGAAGCACGTGGCGATGAGCCAGTTCGACCCGGAAAAGAAGGATCTCGCCGCCGCGAAGTCCCTGCCGGTCGTGCTGATGGACAAGGACGGTCGCGGCAATGCGGCCAAGGCCGCGCAGCGCCTGCTCAAGGCCGGCTTCGAGCACGTGCACACCCTCGGCGGCGGCGTACTGGCCTGGCACGCGGCGCAGTTGCCGGTGGCCAAAGGCAACAAGTAGCAGGAGCGAGTGGAGAGGAGTGAGAAGTGAGAGAAAGCGGGGTTGTCCTCTCTTTTCTCACTCCTCTTCACCCGCTTCTAGCCATCATGGATGCCGGCGCGGCTGGCGATGATCTGCGCCAGCACGTCGGGTGCGTATTCGAACGAGTCGTAGTAGAGCCGATCCTCCGGCAGGCCGGCGGCGAGGAAGCTCGGGTGCGCAGCGTCGATCATCGCCGGCGGGCCGCTCATGTAGAGGTCGTGACCCGACAGGTCGGGCCAGTCGGCCAGCACTGCCTCATGCACGAGGCCCGTGCGCAGGCCGTCGGCGCGCGCGGCGTCGGACACCACCGGATGGAAGTCGAGGCCGGGCACGTCACGCGCCCACTGCGCGGCCAGCTCGCGCAGGTACAACTCGTCGGCGCTGCGTGCGCCCCAGTAGAGCCGGATCGGGCGGCGCGTGCCCAGCGCGATGAAGTGCTCGATGATCGCCTTGACCGGCGCGAAGCCGGTACCGCCGGCCATGAAGATCATCGGCCGTTCGGAATCCTCGCGCGGCACGAAAGTGCCCAGCGGCCCCTCCACGCGCAGGCGGTCGCCGACCTGCAGGGCATCGTTGACCCATGAAGTGAAGCCGCCGCCGGCGACGTGACGAACGTGCAGTTCGAGGCTGCCGTCCGGCTGCGGCCGGTTGGCGATCGAGAACGGCCGATGCCGGCCGTCTTCAAGCACCACGTCCAAATACTGGCCGGGCAGCCGGCGCAGGCGCCGTTCGCCGCGTTCGGGGCGCAGGCGCACGCCGATCACGTCGGGGGCCAGGCGCCACTTGTCGACCACTTCCACCCCCAGCTGGCGCCGCACGATGTCCTCCACCGAGGGCACTTCGCGCGCTTCCAGCAGCAGGTCGGTGACCGGCACGGCCTGGCACAAGAGCACCGCGTGATGGGCCACCGCATCGGCGCTCAGCGCCAGCGGCGGGTTGCGCGGGTATTCGCAGCGCCCCTGCAGCACGGTGGCCTTGCAACTGCCGCAGACGCCGGCGCGGCAGGAATACGGCAACGCCACGCCCGCGCGCTGCGCCGCTTCCAGCACGGTCTCGCCGATGGCCACGGGGAACTGCCGGCCGGAGGATTTCAGGGTAACGATGGGCACCGGCAGCATTGTCGCCGTGAACGCGACAGACAACAATGCGGGCTCGCCGCACGGGAATCGACGATGAGCCTCTGGAAACAACCCACCGACCTGGCGCGCCTGAACGGCTGGAGCGCCAACACGATGATGGAGACGCTGGGCATCCGCATCACCGCCGTCGGCGACGACTGGCTGCAAGGCACCATGCCGGTCGACGCGCGCACCCACCAGCCCTACGGCCTGCTGCACGGCGGCGCCTCGGTGGCGCTGGCCGAGACCCTGGGCAGCACCGCGGCGATGCTTACCCTGGACCCGGACCAGGAGCTGGCGGTGGGCCTGGACATCAACGCCAACCACATCCGCGGCGTGCGCGCGGGCACCGTGACCGGCACCGCGAAGATGCTGCACATCGGCCGCACCACCCAGGTCTGGGAAATCCGCATCGAGAACGAGGACGGCGCGCTGGTGTGCATCTCGCGCATCACCATGGCGGTGATCGCCGCGCGCGGCATGGGCACCCGATAATGCGACCTGCTCCCGATGACTCTCATTGGAGCATCGTCATTCCCGCGAGAGCGGGAGGCGTTTTTTCAACAGACGAATGTCTGGTCATCCGCTGTCTTTTACCTCGTGAACCCATGGATTCCCGCTTTCGCGGGAATGACGACCGGTGCGCACCGGTGAGATCGGCACTCCCGCCGACATGACCGCCGACGCGCCCTACGCCAGCCTCACCCCCGACCTGGTGCTCGATGCCGTGGGCGCCTGCGGGTTGTGGCCGGACGGACGCCTGCTGGCGCTGAACAGTTACGAGAACCGGGTCTGGCAGGTGGGCCTGGAAGACTCGCCGCCGGTGATCGCGAAGTTCTACCGGCCCGGCCGCTGGAGCGATGCGGCGATCATCGAGGAGCACGCGTTCGCGCAGGAGCTGGCCGAGGCCGAATTGCCGGTGGTCGCGCCTTTGGCATTCGACGGCCGCACCCTGCTGCTGTACGGCGGCTTCCGTTACGCGCTGACGCCGCGCCGCGGCGGCCGCGCACCCGAACTGGAAGCCGTCGACCAGCTGCAGTGGCTGGGCCGGCTGATCGCGCGCATGCACGTGGTCGGCGCGCGTGCGCCGTTCGTCCACCGCGGCCGGCTCGATCGCGACACCATGGTGCAGCAGCCGCTGTGCGCGGTGCTCGACTCGTCGCTGCTGCCGACCTCGCTGCAGGGGAACTACCGCGCGGCAGCGACTCGCCTGGATGCCGCCATCGCCGCGCGCCTGGAGGCGGTCGGTCCGGTGCGCCAGCTGCGCCTGCACGGCGACTGCCACCCCGGCAACGTGCTGTGGACCGACGCCGGACCGCATTTCGTCGACCTCGACGACGCCCGCACCGGCCCGGCGGTGCAGGACTTGTGGATGCTGGCCAACGACGAGCGCGCGATGGATGCCGTGCTCGAAGGCTACCGCCAGTTCCGCGATTTCGACGACGGCGAACTGGCGCTGATTCCGGCACTGCGCGCGATGCGCCAGCTGCACTACGCCGGCTGGATCGCCGCACGCTGGCACGATCCGGCGTTTCCTGCCGCGTTCCCCTTCGTCGCCGAATCGCGCTGGTGGGACCAGCACGTCGCCGACCTGCATGAACTGGCCGACGAGCTCGGCGCCCCCTCGTAGGCGCCCGCTCGCGGGCGATGCGGTTCCCGGATTCGGGATGCAGCAGGAACATCGCCCGCGAGCGGGCTCCTACAATCCACCGACTTGCTTTCAGGAGTTTCTTGCATGCGCACCACCTTGTTCCGCCTGATCGGCGTCCTCGAAATCGCCGGCGGCCTGTACGGCGTGGCGGCGATGCTGCGGCGGCTGTTGCCGTTCGGCGCGCATGACGGCGTGATCGCCCTGATCGGCCTGGTGCTGTACGGTTTCGTGCTCGCCGCCGGCATCCAGCTGGTGGCCGGCACCGAGCATGGCGTGCGGCTGTCGCGCTGGGCGCAGTTGCTGCAATTGCCGCTGATCGCCCTGCCGGTGTTCAGCTACGGCCTGCACTGCGGCGCCTTCATCAACGTGTTTGCCACCCTGCAGGCCGCGCCGCGGCTGGGACTGGACTGGCACCTCGGCAGCCAGGGTTTCGTACTCGCGGTCGCCGGCCCGTCGGTGTCGCGCCTGGGCATCAACCTGCTCGCCCTGCTCTCCTGGCTGGTGCTGCGCCTGCGCTGACGCACGGGAGTAGGGCGGGCACTGCCCGCCGGTCTTTCCCGCAAAGCGGCGGGCAGTGCCCGCCCTACGCTCCGAAGAGGAACCCGACCAGCGGCTATCATGCGCGGATGAATACGCCCGCAGCGCTTCCCGTCATCCGCCTGAAATCCGATCGTGCTCCCGGCCACCCGTGGGTATGGTCGGCGCAGCTGCACAAGCCGGAGTCAAAGCTGCCGCCGGGCAGCGTGGTCGAGGTGCAGGATGCGAAGGGGCGTTTCGTCGGCCGTGCATTCTGGAACGGCCATGCGCGCATTGCCCTTCGCCTGCTGGACACGCATCCGGATGCCGTGATCGACGCCGACTGGATCGCCGCGCGCATCGCCCGCGCGGTGCAGCTGCGCCGCGAGTGGCTGCAGCTCGACGAGGTCAGCGATGCCTGGCGCGTGGTGCACAGCGAAGGCGACGACCTTTCCGGGCTGATCGTCGATCGCTACGCCAACGTCATCGTCATCGAATACTTCGCTGCCGGCATGTGGCGTTTTCGCGAAGCGATCCACGCCGCCCTGCTCACCCACTTCCCCGGCGCGCAGCTGTACTGGTTCGCCGAGTCGCACGTGCAGAAGCAGGAGTCGTTCGACTGTCGCAGCCCCGAGGTGCCGGCGCCGTTCGAGGTGCACGAGCACGGCCTGCGCTTCCACGCCGCGCCGGGGCTCGGCCACAAGACCGGCTTCTTCGCCGACCAGCGCGACAACCGCAAGCGCTTCGCCGAGCTGGCGAAAGGCCGCCGCGTGCTCGACCTGTGCTGCAACGCCGGCGGCTTCGCCGTGCACGCGATGGCCTGCGGTGCGCGCGAGGCGGTCGGCGTGGACCTGGACGCGGGCATCCTGGAAGTCGCCCGCGCGAATGCGGAAGCTAACCAGGTCGCGGTGACGTTCGAGCAATCCGACATCTTCGACTGGGTGCGCGCCGCCGTCGCGCGCGGCGAGAAGTACGACGCGGTGATCCTCGACCCGGCCAAGCTCACCCGCGACCGCAGCAAGGTGATGGACGCGCTGAAGAAGTACTTCGCGATGAACCGCATGGCGCTGGACATCATCCCGTCCGGCGGCCTGCTGCTGACCTGCTCGTGCACCGGCCTGGTCGGCGAAGGCGAGTTCCTGGAGATGCTGCGCCGGGTGGCGCTCAACGCCGGCCGCACGATCCAGGTGCTGGAAGTGCGCGGCGCCGGCGCCGACCACCCGTTCCGCACCGACGTGCCGGAAGGGCGCTACCTGAAGGCGGTGTTCTGCCGGGTGGATTGAAACAGCCCGAGCTGCGTAGGGCGGGCACTGCCCGCCAGCTCTTCCGCGGCATACCGATGGCGGGCTTTGCCCGCCCTACATTTCGCTTCGCCTCCGCGGGAGCGGCATCGGTCAGGCCTTTTGCGGCAACCGGCCACGCAGCGAGGCGGCGTCGAACGGGCCCGGCTCGGCAATCAGCGCACGCGCGGCATCGACCTGGTCCCACGTGTTCCACAGCAGCACGCCGCGCACGCGCCCACCGTCGAGGTAATACACCACGCCTTCGCGGTTCGGTTCGCGCCAGTCCTCGACCACTTCCAGCCGCGTATCGAGCAGGCCCACCGCCTCGTAACCCAGGTCGAACAGGTCGGAGTAGAAGAACGGCTGGGTGACGTACTCATCCGCGATCCCGGCCATCGCGCGGCCGGCGAGCCGGCCCATGCCGACGGCGGCGTCCTCGTGCTCCACGCGCATCCGGCGATCCAGGCTCACGCTGTGGAAATTGGCCACGTCGCCGGCGGCCCAGATGTCCGGATCGCTGGTGCGCAGCTGCGCATCGACCAGGATGCCGTTGTCCACCGCCAGCCCCGCCTGTTCGGCCAGCGCGACGTTCGGCGTCACGCCGATGCCGGCCACGGCGGCCTCCACGCGCAGCAAGCTGCCGTCGGACAGGCTCAGCTCCACGCCGCCATCCGTGGGATTGCTGCCGGTGACCTGCGCGCCGGGTCGCACGTCCACGCCATGGCGCGCAAAGTAGTCGGTGATGAAACGCGCCAGTCCCTCGGGATAACGTCCTGCCCCCAGCAGCTCGCCGGGAAACAGCAGGCTGACCTTGCAACCCAGCGCGGCCAGCGAGGCAGCCAGTTCGCAGCCGATGAAGCCGCCGCCGATCACCGCGATGTACGCGCCGGGCTGCGCGAAACCGTGCAGCGCCTGGTAATCCGCCAGCGTGCGGTAATGGATCAGCCGCTTGCCGCCCTCGAACGGCAGCTGCCGCGGCGTGGCACCGGTGGCCAGCAGCAGGCGGCGATAGCGGTAGGTGTCGCCGCGGTCGTCGCGCGCGACGCGGGTGGCGCGGTCGAGCGATTCGATCCGCCGGCCGAGATGCAGGGTGGCGCCGCTGGCCGCGGTGGCCAGGTCGACGTCGGCGGGCGACTTGTCGCCCTTCCACAGCCCCTTGCTGAGCGGCGGGCGCTGGTACGGCGCAGAGGTCTCGTCGCCGACCAGGCCGACGTCGGCCGCCGGATCGACCTCGCGGATCGCCTTGGCGGCCGCATCGGCGGCCATGCCTGCGCCGATGATCAGGTAATCGTGGACATGTTCCATGACCTTCTCCTTGAACAAGCACTCCGCCCATCATGCACCACGCCCGCCATTCCAGCGTGAAACGCCGGCGCAGGCCATGAGACGGCTCGACGTACACTGGATGCATCGAACCCGGGAAACGTTCCATGCCACTCAACGAGATCCTGCAGATCGTCCTCGTCATCCTGCTTGTGCTGGTGCTGCTGTTGCAGCTCGTCACGCTGCTGCGCGGCCGCGACGGCGCGGGCGTGAGCGCCAAACTGGATGCGCTGAAGGACGACAGTGCCCGGGTCGAGCGCACCCTGCGCGAGGAGCAACGCGCCGGTCGGGAGGAGTTGCAACAGGGTTTCGACCGTTTCCGCGGCCATGTGGGGGAGCAGCTCGGCGGCATGTCGCAGCAGCAGGCCGAGCGCATCGAGGGCTTCGGCCAGCGCCTGGCTGCGCTCACCGACGGCACCAGCCAGGGTCTGCAGACCCTGGCGCAGCAACTCGCGGAGGACGCGCGCAAGAGCCGCGCGGAGACCACGCTCGCGCTCAACCGCTTCGGCGAACAGCAGCAGCAGCGCCTCGCCGCACTCAGCGCCGAACACGAGAAGCGCATGGGCGAGGTGCGCGCCACGCTGGAGGCCAAGCTCGGCGCGATCCAGCAGGACAACGCGGCCAAGCTGGAGCAGATGCGCGCCACCGTGGACGAGAAGCTGCACGCCACGCTGGAAAATCGCCTCGGCGAATCGTTCAAGCTGGTCTCCGAACGACTGGAGGCCGTGCAGCGCGGCCTTGGCGAGATGCAGGGCCTGGCCGTCGGCGTGGGCGACCTCAAGCGCGTGCTGGGCAACGTGAAGACCCGCGGCGTGCTGGGCGAGACCCAGCTCGGCGCGCTGCTCGAACAGCTGCTGACGCCCGACCAGTACGCGGTCAACGTGGCCGTCGCACCCAACTCAGACGCGCGGGTGGAGTACGCCATCCACATGCCCAACGGCGTCGATGGCGCCGCGCTGTGGTTGCCGATCGACGCGAAGTTTCCGCTCGAGGACTACCAGCGCCTGCAGGAAGCTCACGAGAACGCCAATGCCGCGGCCGCCGCCGATGCCGCCAACGCGCTGGAACGGCGCGTGCGCGAGGAGGCCAAGCGCATCCGCAGCAAATACGTGGTGCCGCCGCATACGGTGGATTTCGCCATCCTGTTCCTGCCGACCGAAGGCCTGTTCGCCGAAGTGCTGCGGCGGCCGGGCCTGTTCGAGTCGCTGCAGCGCGAACACCACATCACCGTGGCCGGACCGACCACGCTGGCGGCGATCCTGACCAGCCTCAAGGCCGGTTTCCGCACGCTGGCGATCGAGAAGCGCAGCAGCGAGGTTTGGCAGCTGCTGGGTGCGGTCAAGACCGAGTTCGGCAAGTTCGGTGCCGTGCTAGACAAGGTCAAGAAGAATCTGGACCAGGCCAGCAACCAGATCGATGCGACCGGCGTGCGCACGCGCGCGATCGAACGCAGGCTGCGCGGCGTCGAAACACTGCCCGGCGAAGTCAGCCAGCAACTTCTCGATACCGCCCCCGCCACGGAGGACGGCGACGAACCGACGGCCGACTGAACCTCAGCGTCGCCAGCGGAACACGTCCTCCACCCCCACGCCGAACGCATGGGCAATACGGAAGGCCAGCTCCAGCGACGGCGCGTATTTGCCGCCTTCCAGCGCGATCACCGTCTGCCGCGTGATCCCGCAGGCATCGGCCAGCGCCTGCTGGGTCATTTCGCCATGCTCGAAGCGCAGCTTGCGGATGCTGTTGTCGATCGGCGTGCCGCTCATGCGCTGCGCCGGTCGTGCCAGTAGGCCATGCCGGTAGCCAGGTATTCCAGCAGGCACGACGCCATCAGGCCGACGATCAGCACGTTGGCGACCGCCATCGGCCGGGCCCAGGCGAGGCGTTCCAGCGGCGAGAACGCGAACATCACGGCCAGGCCGATCACGAACACCGACAAGCCGACCCGCGCCCAACCGCAGGCGCGCGCCTCGATCTGGCGATCGCGCTCGTCCTGTTCCACCGTGTCGCGCCAGCGATGCCGCAGCAGCTGCATCACCACCAGCCAGCCGACCACCAGCATGCCGATGTGCCGGCCGATCGCCGAGGCCTCCGGCGCCATCGACCCATCCGCAGCCACCATCTGCGAACCGCGCAGGAGGTAGTAGGCGCCGATGGCCGCGGTGAAGACCAGGCCGATCCAGGCCCGCTGCTCGCCCGGCGACACCGGTGCCGCCGACTCGTCCCGGGCCGCCATCGCGGCGGATTCCTGGAGCGTGGCCCAGAGCAGGTACCAGACCAGCCAGGCGCCACCAAGCACGGCCAGCCCGCCGGGCCAGCCCAGATCCACGTCGGGCAGCACGAACAGCACGTAGAACGCCGCCACGGACAGCGGAACCAGGACGAAGTAGCGCAGGTTGCGCGACATGGTGTCATCTCCATCGGACGTTATGTACGCTATACATTACATCATGTCTTGTCAGGCGGACAATGGCCTCCCCGCGCGGGAACCCCGGCGACACAGACGTCATCAGGGTGGGAACGTTAAACTGGCAAATCAGCCATCCCGAGGCCCCCGCATGAACGAAGAGCATCATTCCCAGGAAGTCAGTCAGCAGCAGGCCGAGGACGCGGTGCGTATCCTGCTGCGCTGGGCCGGCGACGACCCCACGCGGGAGGGCCTGCTGGACACGCCCAAGCGGGTGACCAAGGCCTACCGGGACTGGTTCTCGGGCTACGAATCGGACCCGGCGGAGTTCCTGCGGCGCACCTTCGAGGAAGTGGCCGGCTACGACCAGATGGTGGTGCTGCGCGACATCCAGTTCGAGAGCCATTGCGAGCACCACCTGGCGCCGATCATCGGCCGCGCCCACGTCGGCTACATGCCGACCAACCGCGTGGTCGGCATCAGCAAGCTGGCCCGCGTGGTCGACGGCTTCGCACGCCGCCTGCAGGTGCAGGAGAAACTGACCGCGCAGATCGCCCATTGCATCCAGGAAACCCTGCAGCCCAGCGGCGTGGCGGTGGTGATCGACGCCAGCCACCAGTGCATGACCACCCGCGGCGTGCACAAGCGCGGCGTGTCGATGGTGACCAGCCAGATGCTGGGCAGCTTCCGCGACGATGTGCGCACGCGCAACGAGTTCCTGCAGTTCATCGGCATCCACGGCAGCGCCCGCTGAACATGCGCCCCTGCTGGTGCGCCGTGCCGCTGCTGTGGCTGGCAGCCCTTGCGCACGCGCAGGATTCACGCGTCGCCTACCTGGGGTTCTTCGATCGCGACGGCGACGGCAAGGTCAGCGTCGCCGAATACGTCCAGTACATGAGCCGCGGCTTCGCGCAGATGGATGCCAACGGCGACGGCGTGCTGGAAACCGACGAGTTGCCGGGCCGCCGCGGCGAGCCGATTTCGCTCCCGGCATTCCAGGACAACCTGCGCCGCCAGTTCCATCGGCTGGACCGCAACCATGACGGCAGCCTGGATGCGCGCGAGTTGACCGCGCCGCCGCGCTAGGTCGGCCGGCGCCCCCGACCCTGCCCGGCGACATCCACGCCAGGCAGGAAGATCGACTCGATCGGCCGCCCGAACAGGCGCGCAATCCGGAACGCCAGCGGCAGGCCGGGATCGTACTTGCCGGTCTCGATCGCGTTCACCGTTTGCCGCGACACGGCCAGGCGCTCGGCCAGCTCGGCCTGCGACCATGCCTGTTCGCCGCGCAACTCGCGCAGGCAGTTGTTCATCGGCGGGACTCCGATGTCGATCGGCCCTGCTGCGGGGCGGGCTTGTTGCCCGGCATTTTTCGCAAAGAGGCGAGGCGCCTGCTCACGACGAAGCGGGCCGTCGGATCAACCGCGAGAAAAGGCAAGGCGGATGCCGGCGTGACCGGTTTTCCGGCTGTTCGCAGCCGCGGGCGCAACGGCGAGAGAGGGATTCGCCGCTGGCGAAAGGGGTTCACGGCGGGCTCCGGACGCGCGGGCAATCTTCCCGCCGCGAAGCTATCGGGCCGGCCCAGTAGTGTCAAGTTTACTTGACCAAAGCTAAGCAATCAGACGAGGTGCGGTTGCTCAAGCTTCATATATCAGTACAATTTGTGACGCAGTTCGCACTTTATGTGACGCAATCTGTAGGGGGACGCCGACAAACGCTGCCAATTTTTTGCCCCACGGCAGAAAAACCACATGGCAGGTCGTGGCGGCGAGGGGGAATCCGGACGATCAGGATGATTGGCATGCCGGTTGCTTTAGCCACCGCAAGCCACGGTAGATCGTGGTCTGCATTTCATCCGGGGGGAATGAATTTAGCCAGAACCCGCCGGTTTACCAGATGCCTTGCCGCCAACGGGCCTTTCCTCGTGCGGCGATGCCGAGATCCCGAAACCATCCATCCAACGAGGAACACCATGAACAAGACTCTGCTTTCCACCGCACTGGTCGTCGTGATCGCCGCCACCGCCTTCGCGCCGACCGCCCAGGCAGCCAACACCGGCACCATCACCATCTCCGGCAAGGTTCTGTCCGACACCTGCACCGTCGCCGTCAATGGCGGCGCCACCGTGGCGCTGCCCACCGTGATGACCGCCAGCCTGGGCACCGTGGGCGCCACCGCCGGCACCACGCCGTTTACCGTTGCGCTGACCGGCTGCGACACCAACACCACCACCGCCGCGATGAGCTTCAGCGGCAGCAACATCGACGCCGGCACCGGCAACCTGAAGAACACCGTCGTCGGCGGCTCCAACGTGCAGATCCAGTTGCTCAATGGCGCCTCCCTGATCAACGCATCCAGCGGCGCCAATGCTCCGGTGATCAACGTCACCAGCGGCAGCGGCAGCGTGGCCATGAACGCCCGCTACGTCGCCGCCAGCGCCGCGGCCACCGCCGGCCTGGTCGCCTCGACCGTCAACTTCACCCTGAGCTACCAGTAAGCGCGACATCGGCGCGCCGCAGTCGCCATGGCGGCTGCAGCGCGCCGTTTTTTTGCCAGCCGCCACTACCGCTCCACCGTCCCGGGAATCCTCCGATGAAGAACCTGCTCGCCCTTGGCGCCATGCTGATTGCCTTGACGGCCTTCAGTGGCGCGGCCGACGCCAGCGTCGTGATCGGCGGCACCCGCGTGGTGTTCCCGGCCGCCAGTGGCGAAGTCACCGTGCGCCTGAACAACAACGGCCAGCAACCAGCCCTGGTCGAAGCCTGGATCGACGCCGGCAATCCCGATTCCACCCCCGATACCGCGCGCGTGCCGTTCCTGATCACGCCGCCGCTGTTCCGCATGAACGCCGGCAAGGGCCAGAGCCTGCGCATCGTCTACACCAGCCAGCCGCTGCCGACGGATCGCGAGTCGCTGTTCTGGCTGAACGTGCTCGAGATCCCGCCCAAGCCCGGCACCGTCAATGGCGAGACGCAGAACACCTTGCAGTTCGCCGTGCGGTCGCGGCTGAAGCTGTTCTTCCGCCCGGCCGGCCTGGCCGGCAACCCGCTGACCGCCGCCTCGCAGATCACCTGGTCGGTGGCCAGCGACGGCCATGCGCTGGTGGCGCACAACCCGACGCCTTACCACGTCACGTTCAGCAAGGTGTCGCTGAGTGCCGGCAAGGCGGCGTTGGCGACCGACGCGGGCATGGTCGCGCCGCTGTCGACCTTGCGCCTGCCGCTTGCCGAAGGCGCACCGGCCCCTGCCGCCGGCACCGCCGTCGCGTTCACCACGATCAACGACTTCGGCGCCGCCGACGCCAACCAGGGCACGATCACGCCGTGAAGCGCGCACGCGCCCGCGCATCGACGCCCTGCGCGCGCGCAGTCGCCAGCCGTCGGCTGGCGTTGTCGATCCTGCTGGCGCTGGCCACCGCCGCCGGTGCCGCCCACGCTGCCGCGGCCAACGCCGACGCCGGCGCCGCGGCCGACGCGGCGGATGCCAACTTCGACCGCAGCATGCTCGCCGGCGCGGGCCAGAACACCACCGACCTGTCGCGCTTCGAACGCGGCAATTTCGTGCCTGCCGGAAACTACAGCGTCGACATCTACCTCAACGACGCGCCGGTCGGCCGCCGCGACGTGCGCCTGGCCGCGCCCTCGCCCGACGCCAGCGCCACGCCCTGCGTGACCCCGGCGCTGCTGGACACCCTGGGCCTGCACCCGGCCGATCTCTCCGACGCGCTGCTTGCGGAAATGGCCGACCCTGCCGCCTGCGTCGACATCACGCGCGTGATCCCGGGCGCCAGCCTCGGCTTCGACCTCGGCGACCTGCGACTGGACGCCAGCGTGCCGCAGGCGTTCCTGGGCCGCGTGGCGCGCGGTTATGTCGACCCGCAGTACTGGGACGAAGGCGTGACCGCGGGCCTGCTCAACTACAACTTGAACAGCTACCGCACCAGCGCCGGCGGCCTGCACCAGACCTCGACCTACCTGGGCCTGGATGCCGGCATCAACCTCGGCGCCTGGCGGGTCCGCCACGACTCGACGCTGGACTGGCAATCGGGCACGGCCGGCGCTGGTTCCTCGCACCACTGGCAGAACATCGCCACCTACGCCCAACGCGACCTGACCGCACTGCGCGCGCAGCTGACCGTGGGCGACTCCTGGACCAGCGGGGAGATCTTCGACAGCTTCGGCCTGCGCGGCGTGCAGATCGCCACCGACGACCGCATGCAACCGCAGTCGCTGCGCGGCTACGCACCCACCGTGCGCGGCGTGGCCGACAGCAACGCCAAGGTGGTGGTGCGCCAGAACGGCATGCTGATCTACCAGACCACGGTCGCGCCCGGCCCGTTCGTGATCGACGACCTCTATGCGACCGGCTACGGCGGCGATCTCGAAGTCAGCGTGACCGAAGCCAGCGGCCGCGTGCACAGCTTCTCGGTGCCCTACGCCTCGGTGCCGCAGCTGCTGCGCCCCGGCGTCAACCGCTTCAGCATCGCGGCGGGGCAGATGCGCGAGCAGACCATCGAGGACGAGCCGAACGTGGTGCAGGCCACCCTGCAGCACGGCTTCACCAACCTGCTCACCGGCTATGCCGGCGTGGTGGGCTCGGAAGGTTACGGCGCCATGCTGCTGGGCAGCGCGCTCAACACCCGCTACGGCGCGTTCGCGATGGACATCACCGGCGCGCGCACGCGCATCCCCGGCCTCGACACCATGTCCGGCCAGAGCGTACGGCTGAGCTACAGCAAGATCATGGCGCCCACCGGCACCTCGCTGTCGGTGGCGGCCTATCGCTATTCCACCAGCGGCTACCTGACTTTGCGCGATGCGGCGCGCGCGCGCGACTACGCGCAACGCGGCCTGCCGGTGTTCGCCAGCGGCCCGGCCCGGCCGATCCTGATCAACGGCGTGCCGGTGGCCGGCCTGCTCACCCCGCAGCAGCAGGCGGCGCTGGCCGGCATCAACTACACCGGCGCGCTGGACACCGTGGGCGTCGATCGCCAGCGCAACAATTTCAGCATCAACCTCAGCCAGCGCCTGGGCGCGACCGGCGGCTCGCTGTACGTCACCGGTTCGGCGCGCGACTACTGGAACCGCGGTGGCACCGACACCCAATTCCAGGTCGGCTACAACAACTCGGTGGGCCGGCTGAACTACAACGTCTCGGCCAGCCGCGAGCGCAACCTGTTCGGGCGCAGCGAAAACCGCTTCATGCTCAACCTCACGATCCCGCTGGGCAACGGCGCGCATGCGCCGATCCTCACCGGCGCGCTGAGCCGCACCGGCAGCGACGCCACGCAGGAGCAGGCCACCGTCAGCGGCACCGCCGGCAGCAACGACCAGTTCAACTACGGCGTCACCGCCACCCACGACAACGGTCGCGACAGCGGCTCGGTGGGCACCAGCGGCAGCGTCAACGCCGGCTATCGCGGCAGCCACGTGCAGGTCAACGTCGGCGTCGGCGCGGGCAGCGGCTATTCGCAGGCCTCGTTCAACCTGGCCGGCGGCATCGTCGCGCATCCCGGCGGCGTCACCTTCGGCCAGCCGCTGGGCGACACCGTGGGCCTCGTCGAGGCACGGGACGCCGCCGGCGCGCGGGTCATCAACGCCGCGGGCGTGAGGATCGGGCACAACGGCTATGCGCTGATCCCGTACCTCACCCCGTACCAGCTCAACCGCATCGACATCGACCCCACCGGCCTGTCGCTGGACGTGCAGTTGGACAACACCAGCGCGCAGATCGCGCCGCGCGCCGGCGCGGTGGTGCTGATCAAGTTCAAGAGCGAAAGCGGCCGCTTCGTGCTGATCCAGACCCGCCTGGCCGACGGCAACACGCTGCCGTTCGGTGCCGAAGTGGATGACGCGCGCGGCACGCTGGTGGGCGTGGTCGGCCAGGCCGGGCAGATCATGGCGCGATTGCCGAACGACAGCGGCTCGCTGCGGGTGAACTGGCAAACGGATGATGGCGCATCGCAGTCGTGCACCCTCCCCTATGACCTCGCAAAGTCGAACGGCACGGCTGCGGGAATCCGGCGGATCGAGGCCACCTGCGTCGCACCCGACCTTCGAGCAAAGCTTGCAGAGGCCCGCCCATGAGCAACGGTCCCATCACCTCCATCCCGCGGGCATTCCGATTGCCGAACCGGTGGCTCCTGCTGCTGGCTTGCACCCTGCTGGCAGCAACGCCCGTCGCGCATGCCGGCTGCTCCTTCAGCCGTGGCGACTCAACAGGCACGTATTCCGTTGGCGTCCCGGCGACCATCGTCAACGATCCCGGCATCCCGGTGGGCGCCACGCTCTACACCTCCGGCCTGACCGGAATCAGCCAACCGGTGAGTTTCAAGTGCAACGGCAACCAGAACTACTGGGGCCTGACGAACCGTGCCGGCGCGACTCCCGCTGCCGGGCAATACCTGTTCCCGATCGGCACCACCGGCATCAGCTTCCGGATCACCCAGACTTCGGGCAGTTACCCCGGACTCATCGGCCCCTGGCCGTTCCAGAGCCTGGACGGCAGCTCCACCTGGACTGAAGCGGACCCCGTCACGGTCGAGCTGGTGAAGACCGGCAATATCGCCGACGGCACGGTGGTGTCCGGCGCGCTCGCCGACTTTCAGGCCGGCACCGTCAGCAACAACATTGTCGACGCATCCATCGTGCTGGCCGGATCGCTGACTTTCGTGGCCCCGGCCTGCAGCGTGCCGTCAAGCCTGACCGTGCCGCTGCCGACGGTCACCACCAGCGCTCTCGCCGGCGGGACCGGCGTGACCACGGGTGACAAGCCTTTCGCGATCCCGCTGACCTGCTCGGCAAACGCCAAGCTGGCGATCACGCTGGACTCGACCAACCCGGTCAACCGACCCAACGGCGTGTTGTCGAACAGCGGGACGGCAACGGGAGTCGGTATCCAGATCGTCTGGAACGGCGCGCCGGGAACCAGCGGCAATCCGGTCGCGCTGGGCACGGCCGTCACCTTCAACGCGGCCAGTGGTGCGTCGCAAATCCCGCTGGTCGCACGCTACTACCGGACCACGGGAGCGCTTGCATCGGGGTCGGTCACGGCGACAGCCACCTATACGTTGACCTACCCCTGAAGGACGCGCGACAACGCCGGATGGCGGGCCCGACCCCTCCTCACTCGTAGGTGTGCACGACAAGCTTCGCGGCGGTTGCGCCATGCTGATTGCGGGTGAAATAGGTCAGCAGGCGATCGCCGGCGACACGCGTCGCATCCAGATCCAGCACCACGCGCGAATACGGCCGCCCTGGATCGGTCGCGGTCTGGCCGCAGGCGAGTCGCAGCGGCGCGCGGGCGTCGACGGCCGGGGCGGCGATGCTGGCGGCAAGGTAGTGGGCCGGCACGGTACAGGTCGGTTCGACCACCGCGCCGGAAAACGAGATGCGCCCACTGGCGGCCTTGGCCACCGAGAAGGCGCCCAGCAGAGCCAGCGCCATCCATGCGCCTCCGACCACGTTGCTGCTCCACGAACTCCTCATGCCCTGCACCTCTTGCGCAAACCCGCCTGTGACGGGGCGACTCAAGTGGCTTTTCGGCAGCGCTTGTGCGGGCTTTAGCGGCGGAGCCGGCGCGCATCGCAAACTGTGATGTGCGTCACGTTTCAGCCGGGCAAGAACGCCATGCCGCTTCCATGTCCGCCTGCATACCGCCTCGCGCGTGATGCGCGCGTGGAAGAGGCGTGAACCGGGAAGGTCGGCGACGTCAGCGCGAGGAGATGTACTTCTCGCGGCGGATCTGTTGCACCGGCAGGCCGAACTCCTGCAGGGCCGCGTAGGCGGCATCGACCATGTTGGGGTTGCCGCACAGGTAGGCGATGTCGCGCTCGGCGCTGGGGCCGAGTTCGGCCAGCACGTTCTGCACGTGGCCGGCCCGATCGCCGGGGCGCGGCACGGCGCGGGCCTCGCGGCTGAGGCAGCCGTGGAACCGAAAGCCGGGATGGCGTTGCGCGAACGCCTCGAACTCCTCGCCGTAGAGCAGTTCGGTTTCGTTGCGGGCGCCGTACAGCAGCACCACTTCGCGATCGCCGCCCGCGAGCAGTTTCTCGATCTGCGGCAGCATGGCGCGATACGGGGTGACCCCGGTGCCGGTGGCCAGCAGCAGGTAACGCGGGTGGGTGTCGGCCTCCTGCAGGCAGAAGCGGCCGTAGGGGCCGCTGGCGTCGACCACGCCTCCGATCGGCAGTTCGCCGAGCAGCTTGGTCGCGGCGCCGCCCTCGACGTAGCTCACCGCGATCTCGATCCGCTGCACGGGCGAGGCGCCGTCCCCGACGCTGCCCACCGAGTAGCTGCGCTTGGTGGGGGTGCCGTCGTCGTAATGGAAATGCACCTGCAGGAACTGGCCGGGCTGGAACGCCAGCGGCTGGCCGTCGACGCGCTCGAACACCAGGTGGCGCACCGTCGGGGCGAGCATGTAGGCGTCGACGAGACGGAGCTGGAAGGATTCGGCCATGGCATTCCCGAAACAGTGTGTGCGTCGGGCGGACCCGGACGATGGTGGTCAGCCCCGTATAATAAGCGGCTTGTCCCTCCTGGCGCAGCCCATGTCCGCTCCGCACAACGATTCGCCCCCCGCGCTGGTCGTCGACAACCTGCGCAAGGTCTACCGCAACGGCGTGGAAGCGCTCAAGGGCGTCAGCCTGACCGTGCAGCCCGGCGACTTCTTTGCCCTGCTCGGCCCCAACGGCGCGGGCAAGTCGACCCTGATCGGCATCCTGTCCTCGCTGGTCAACGCCAGCAGCGGCGATGCATTGGTGTTCGGCCGTTCGGTCATGCGCGAGCGCAGTGCGGCGATGCGGCTGATCGGGCTGGTGCCGCAGGAGATCAACTTCAACCAGTTCGAGAAGCCGTTCGACATCTGCGTCAACGAGGCGGGCTTCTACGGCATCCCGCGGCGCATCGCCGCCGAGCGCGCGGAGAAATACCTGAAGGAGCTGCGCCTGTGGGACAAGGCGTTCCACCAGGCGCGCGAGATGTCCGGCGGCATGAAGCGCCGCCTGATGATCGCCCGCGCGATGATGAACGAGCCGAAGCTGCTGATCCTGGACGAGCCCACCGCCGGCGTGGACATCGAGATCCGCCGCTCGATGTGGCACTTCGTCAGCGCCATCAACGCGGCCGGCACCACGGTGATCCTGACCACGCACTACCTGGAGGAAGCCGAGTCGCTGTGCCGCAACATCGCGATCATCGACCACGGCACCATCATCGAGAACACCAGCATGAAGCGCCTGCTGGCGACGCTGGACGTGGAAACCTTCGTGCTCGACCTGGCCGAGCCGCCGGCCGAGTTGCCCAGCGTGGCCGGCATCGCCCTGCGCCGCGTCGACGAGCGCACGCTGGAAGCCGAGATGGCCCGCAAGCAGGATCTCAACGCGCTGTTCAGCGCGCTCACCGAGCGGGGCATCACGGTGCATTCCATGCGCACCAAGACCAACCGGCTGGAGGAACTGTTCGTGCGACTGGTGGAGCAAGGCCGCGCACCGGAGCGGGAGAAGGCGGCATGAGCAGTTCCACCAACCTCGTCGCGCTGTACACCGTCGCGCGGCGCGAAATCGTGCGCATCCTGCGCATCTGGACCCAGACGCTGATCCCGCCCGTCATCACGATGACGCTGTACTTCATCATCTTCGGCAAGCTGATCGGCAGCCGCATCGGCCCGATTGCGGGCGGGTTCAGCTACATGCAGTACATCGTGCCCGGCCTGGTCATGATGTCGGTCATCAACAACAGCTACATGAACATCTCCAGCTCGTTCTACGGCGCCAAGTTCCAGCGCTCGGTGGAGGAGATGCTGGTGGCCCCGATGGCCAACTGGGCGATCCTCTCCGGTTACGTGATCGGCGCGGTCGCACGCGCCCTGGTGGTCGGCGCGCTGGTGCTGGTGGTCGCGCTGTTCTTCACGTCGCTGCACGTGGCGCACCCGCTGACCGCGCTGGCCGCGGTGCTGCTGGGTGCGGTGATCTTCGCTCTGGCCGGGTTCATCAACGCGGTGTTCGCCAGCAAGTTCGACGACATCGCCCTGGTGCCCACCTTCGTGATCACGCCGCTGACCTACCTGGGCGGCGTGTTCTATTCGATCGACATGCTGGGCGAGCCATGGCGCGCGATATCGCACGCCAACCCGATCCTGTACATGGTCAACGCCTTCCGCTACGGCGTGCTCGGCATCAGCGACGTATCGGTGGGCTGGGCCTTCGCGGTGATGCTGGGGTTCATCGCCGGGCTGTCGATCGCGGCGCTGCAACTGCTCAGGCGCGGCGTGGGGCTGAGGAGCTGAGAATCGGGAATAGGGAATCGAGAATAGGTAAAAGCTGCAGAACGTGAGCCACGCGCCTCGCCCAATGCCCGAAAACCATACGAAATCCGATCAGAGCGACCTCACCCAACCTCACCGATTCCCGATTCCCGATTCCCGATTCCCCATTCCCGATTCCCGGCCTTATGCGCGTAAACAAGTACATCAGCGAAGCCGGCCTGTGTTCGCGCCGCGAAGCCGACGAGTGGCTGCTCGCCGGGCGCGTCAGCATCAACGGCGAGGTGGTCGGCACTGGCGCCAAGGCGCTGGACGGCGACGAGGTCCGCGTGGATGGCGAGATCGTCCGGGCGCGCGTGCTGGCCGCCACGCCGGCGGCGAAGAAGGCGGTCTACATCGCGCTGAACAAGCCGGTCGGCATCACCTGCACCACCGACCAGAGCGTGGCCGGCAACATCGTGGATTTCGTCGACCACCCGCAGCGGATCTTCCCGATCGGCCGGCTGGACAAGGATTCCGAAGGGTTGATCCTGCTCACCAGCAATGGCGACATCGTCAACGAGATCCTGCGCGCGGAAAACCACCACGAGAAGGAATACCTGGTCGGCGTGAACAAGGCGGTCACCGACGAGTTCATCGCCGGCATGAGCAAGGGCGTGCGCATCCACGGCCAGCTGACCCAGCGCTGCCGCGTGCGCCGGATCGCGAAGTTCGGCTTCGCCATCGTGCTGACCCAGGGCCTGAACCGGCAGATCCGCCTGATGGCGGCGGCGTTCGGCTATCGCGTGACCCAATTGCGCCGCGTGCGCATCGACAACGTGAAGCTGGCCCACCTGAAACCCGGCCAGTGGCGCAACCTCACCGACGCGGAGCTGAAGGGCTTGCTGCCCGGGCGCACGCAATGGTGAGCGCGTAGTCGCTTTGTAGGGCGGGCACTGCCCGCCGGCTTTTCGACGTACCAAGACCAGGAGCGGCGGGCGGTGCCCGCCCTACGGCAGCTCAGGCAGCCGGCAACGTCTGCAGGTCCCAGCGCGGGCGCACCTGCACGGTTTCGTCCTGCTGCTGGCCGCTGGCCAGCCGGATCGCGCCGGCCAGGGCGATCATCGCGCCGTTGTCGGTGCAGAACTGCAGGCGGGGGAAGTACGTGCGGAAGCCGTCCTTCTCGCCTGCCGCCGCCAGATCCGCACGCAGCCTGCGGTTGGCGCCCACCCCGCCGGCGATCACCAGCCGGCGGGTGCCGGTGGCCTCCAGTGCGCGGCGGCACTTGATCAGCAGCGTGTCCACGATCGCCTCCTCGAAGGCGCGGGCCACGTCGGCGCGGGTCTGCTCGCTCTGGTCGGATTTCTGCCAGGCCAGCAGCACCTGGGTCTTCAGGCCGGAGAAGCTGAAATCCAGCCCGGGCCGGTCGGTCATCGGCCGCGAGAAGCGGAACACCCCCGGCCGGCCCTGTTCGGCCAGTTTCGCCAGCGCCGGTCCGCCCGGGTAGGGCAGGCCCATCAGCTTGGCGGTCTTGTCGAAGGCCTCGCCGGCGGCGTCGTCCAGGGTGTCGCCCAGGATGGTGTACTGGCCGATCGCCTTGACCTCGACCAGCAGCGAATGGCCGCCGGACACCAGCAAGGCCACGAACGGCGGCTGCGGCGGGTCCTGCTCCAGCAGCGGGGCCAGCAGGTGGCCTTCCATGTGGTGGACGGCGACGGCCGGCACGTCCAGCGCCCAGGCCAGCGCGCGGCCCACCGAGGCCCCCACCAGCAGCGCGCCGACCAGGCCGGGACCGGCCGTGTAGGCCACCCCGCCGAGATCGCGCACGCCCAGCCCGGCCTGCGCCAGCGCCTCGCGGATCAGCGGCAGCAGCTTGCGCACGTGGTCGCGGCTGGCCAGCTCGGGCACCACGCCGCCGTAATCGGCGTGCAACTTGATCTGGCTGTACAGGGTATGGGCCAGCAGGCCCGCCCCCGGGGCATCCGGCTGCCAGCGCAGGATGGCTACGCCGGTCTCGTCGCAGGAGCTCTCGATGCCCAGCACCGGCCGGTGGGCCGGCTTTGAAAATTCTTTGTTATCCACGGTATAATTCGCGGCTCACCACTTTCCACTGTCCCGCACAGGCGGGCAGATTACCACCTGGAGTTTCCATGCCCAACGTAAAAGTTCGCGAGAACGAGCCGTTCGAGATCGCACTGCGTCGTTTCAAGCGTACCTGCGAGAAGGCCGGCGTGCTGGCCGAGACGCGCAAGCGCGAGTTCTACGAGAAGCCGACCCAGGAGCGCAAGCGCAAGCGCGCTGCCGCCGTCAAGCGCCACCTGCGTCGCCTCTCGCGCGACGTTTCGCGCAAGGTCCGCCTGTACTGAGCGCCCTCCCCGCCGCGCGTCGGCGGGTCGAGCGGCAACAGTCATGCGGCAGGCGCGGGTTCTCGCTGCCGCCGCAAGCATCCGGATAGGCCATGGCCGGCGTTGTTCCCAGGGACAACGCCGGCTTTGCCGTTTCCGACGAATCGGAATTCCACCCAACGAGGCATCGCCATGACGCTCAAGCAGCAGCTCACCGAGGACATGAAGACCGCCATGCGCGGCGGCGACAAGCATCGCCTCGGCGTGATCCGGCTGGTGCTGGCGGCGATCAAGCAGCGCGAGGTGGACGAGCGCATCCAGCTGGATGATGGCCAGGTGCTCGCCGTGCTGGAAAAGATGATGAAGCAGCGCAAGGACTCGGTCAGCCAGTACGTTGCCGCCCAGCGCGAAGACCTGGCCGAGGTGGAGCGCGCCGAGATGGCCGTCATCGAAACCTACCTGCCCGCCAAGCTGGGCGAAGCCGAGATCGACGCGCTGATCGCCGCCGCGATCGCCGACACCGGCGCCAGCTCGCCGCGGGACATGGGCAAGGTGGTGGCCGCGGTGAAGGACAAGGCCGCCGGCCGCGCCGACATGGGCGTGGTGTCCGCACGCATCAAGGCCCGCCTGGCCGGCTGACGCGCCGCCCGGTCGGCGATGCGCCGCCTTCACGCCGATCCCGCTACAACCTCCGCAAACCCCATCGCCTTCCGGAGGACCGCATGCTGAAGTGGGCCATCATCTTCGCCATCATTTCGCTGATCACCGGCTGGCTCGGCTTCGGCGGCGTATCCGGCGCCACCGCGACCATCGCCAAGGTGCTGTTCGCGTGCTTCGTGATCCTGTTCCTGCTCGCGGTGCTGGCCCTGGTCGGCGTGATCAGCCTGTTCTAGCCGGCCCGACCACGCGCCGGCGCCAGGTCGCCTCGCGGTATGCCACCGGTCGGCGCCAGTGCGCCTCCCCGGCGGCGACCGACTAGACTAGGCGGTCTATGCGCGGCCTGATCCCCGACAGCTTCATCGATGAACTGCTCGCCCGCGTCGACATCGTCGACGTGATCGAGCGGCGCGTGCCGTTGAAGAAGGCCGGCCGCGAGTGGACCGCCTGCTGCCCGTTCCACAACGAGCGCACGCCGTCGTTCTACGTCAGCCCGGCCAAGCAGTTCTTCCACTGCTTCGGCTGCGGCGTGCACGGCAGCGCGATCAAGTTCCTGATGGACTACGACCGGCTGGAGTTCCCCGACGCGGTGGAGGAACTGGCGCAGTCCGTGGGCCTCACCGTACCGCGCGAAGGCGGCCGCGACGAGCGCCCGCGCGAGGACAAGACCGATCTCTACGCCCTGCTCGACGCCAGCGCCAGCTGGTACCAGCAGCAGCTGCCGGGCAGCGTCGAGGCGAAGGCGTATTGCACGAAGCGTGGCCTTGACGCCGATACCATCGCGCGCTTCCGCCTCGGCTGGGCGCCGGCCGGCTACGACGGCGTGAGCAAGGCGCTGGGCAGCAGCCCGCGCCGCATGGAACTGCTCGAGGAGGCCGGCATGGTTTCCACCGGCGAACGCGGCAGCAAGTACGACCGCTTCCGCGAACGGCTGATGTTCCCGATCCTCGACCGGCGCGGGCGCGTGATCGCCTTCGGCGGGAGGGTGCTCAGCTCGGAGCAATCCCCCAAGTACCTCAATTCGCCGGAGACCACGCTGTTCCACAAGGGCCGCGAGCTGTTCGCGCTGTGGCAGGTGAAGCAGGCCAACACGAACCTGACCCGCATCGTGGTGGTCGAGGGCTACATGGACGTGATCGCGCTGCACCAGGCCGGCCTGCCGATCGCGGTGGCCACGCTGGGCACCGCCACCACGCCCGAGCACACCGAGTTGCTGTTCCGCGCCGCGCCCGACGTGGTGTTCTGCTTCGACGGCGACCGCGCCGGCCGCGCCGCGGCGTGGAAGGCGCTGGAATCCGCGCTGCCGCGGCTGCGCGACGGCCGCCAGGCGTATTTCCTGTTTCTGCCCGACGGCGAGGACCCCGATTCGCTGGTGCGCAAGGAAGGCAAGGCCGGCTTCGAACGGCGCATCAAGGAAGCGATGCCGCTGTCGGACTATTTCTTCAACGAGCTGTCGCGCGATGTCGACATGGCCAGCCTCGACGGGCGCGCGCGGCTGGCCGAGCGCGCGCGGCCGCTGATCGCGAAGCTGCCTGACGGCGCCTTCCGCGACCTGATGGCGCAGGAGCTGGAAAAACGCAGCGGCGCCCGCGCGATGCTGCAGGCCGACCCCGCCGCCCATCGCGCGGTGCAGCGTCCGATGGCGGTGCAGCGCAGCCTGGTGCGCAGCGCCATCTCGCTGCTGCTGACCCAGCCGGGGATGGCCGACCGGGTGGAGAAACCCTATCGCTTCCTGCGCCTGGACAAGCCCGGCGTGGAGCTCCTGGCGGAACTGCTCGACCTGGCGCGCGCGCGTCCCGGCATCAACCCGGCGATGCTGGTGGAGCATTTCGCCGAGCGGCCGGAATACCCGGCGCTGCAGAAACTGATGGCCGCCACCGTGGTGGGCGAAGCGGAGGCGCAGGCCGCCGAGTTCTTCGACGCCCTGCGGCGGATGGAGGAAGAATCCGTCCGCCAGCGCCGCGACGCGCTCACCGCCAAGAGCCGCGAAGGCGCGCTGGACAGCGCCGAAAAGGCCGAGCTGCGCGAACTGCTGGCCGCCCGCGTGGCCCCGCCGACGGCGCCGGCATGAACGCCGCCGCGCTGCCGGAGGCCGCACGCGCCGTGCGGCATGCTGTCCCGGCGCGCCGCAAGGGCGCCACGGCTGTGGGATCATGCACGGCTGCGACCGGAGCGCGGCGGCAGAAGGCACGAAAACACTGATGGATCTGCTGCAGCAGCTGGTCACGATCTTTGCCGAGAACGGCTACCTGGCGGTCTTCATCGCGCTGATGATCTGCGGCGCCGGCTTGCCGCTGCCGGAAGACATCACCCTGGTCGCCGGCGGCGTGATCGCCGGTCTGGGCTATGCCAACGTGCACGCGATGGTCGCGCTGGCGATGTTCGGCGTGCTGCTGGGCGACTGCGCGATCTTCCTGCTCGGCTACCGCCACGGCGCGCGCATCCTGCAATGGCGCTTCGTGGCGCGCATCCTCACCCCGGCGCGCTACGCCAAGGTGCAGGAGAAGTTCCACCGCTACGGCAACCGCGTGCTGTTCATCGCGCGCTTCCTGCCCGGCATGCGCACCACGATCTATCTCACCGCCGGCATGACCCACCGGGTCTCGTTCCTGCGCTTCCTGCTGCTCGACGGCAGCGCCGCGCTGATCAGCGTGCCGTTCTGGGTCTACCTGGGCTTCGTCGGCGCGGACAACCACCAGTGGTTGCTGACGTGGATGCATCGCGGCCAGGCCAGCCTGTGGGTGCTGCTGGGCATCCTGCTGCTAGTGCTGCTGGTCTCCTGGTGGCGGCACCGCCGCCGCGCCCGCTGCACGCTGGACTGAACCGCCTGCATGGTCAGGAGCGTGGGCGGTAGAAATCTTCCGGGCTGCAAAAGCGCCTGCGTGGTCCATATTCCCGCCGCTTCTTGGCCCATAGAACCACTATGGGCCAGCGAATCGTCATGAATCTGTTCTCACGCAGCCACTTTTTCGCCTCGAAAGTTTCTACCGCCCACGCTCCTGGGCGTCGCGCGGTTCCCGACAACTTCACGCTGGCCCTGCTCGGCACGGTGCTGCTGGCCTCGCTGCTGCCCTGCGAGGGCGGAACGGCACGCGTGCTCGACCTCGTCACCGATGCGGCCATCGCGCTGCTGTTCTTCCTGCACGGCGCCAAGCTGCCGCGCCAAGCGATCGTGCAGGGCATGACGCACTGGCGGTTGCACCTGACCGTGCTGGCCAGCACCTTCGTGCTGTTTCCGTTGCTCGGCCTGGCGCTGCGCCCGCTCGGCGACGCCGTGCTGACGCCAGAGCTGAGCCTGGGCCTGCTGTTCGTGTGCCTGCTGCCGTCGACCGTGCAATCGTCGATCGCGTTCACCTCGATCGCCGGCGGCAACGTGCCGGCCGCGGTGGTCAGCGCGTCGACGTCCAACCTCCTCGGCATCGTGCTGACCCCGTTGCTGGCGGGATTGCTGCTGGAAAGCCACGGCAGCGGCGTCTCCTGGCATGGCGTACTGGACATCGTGCTGCTGCTGTTGCTGCCGTTCGCGCTCGGCCACTTCGCCCGACGCTGGATCGGCACTTTCGTGGACCGGCACAAGCCGCTGCTTGGCTTCACCGACCAGGCCACGATCCTGCTGGTGGTCTACACCGCCTTCAGCGCTGCGGTGGTCGAAGGCCTGTGGCACGACACGCCGCCGTCTTCCCTGCTCGCCATCCTGGCCGCCTGCGCGCTGCTGCTGGCGGTGGTGATGCCGACCGTCACCTGGGCCGCGCGCCGGCTGGGCTTTTCGCGCGAGGACGAGATCACCATCGTGTTCTGCGGCTCCAAGAAGAGCATGGCCAGCGGCATCCCGATGGCGAAGATCCTCTTCGCCGGCCAGGCCGGCGGCCTCGGCGCGCTGGTGCTGCCGCTGATGGTCTTCCATCAATTGCAGTTGATGGTGTGCGCGGTGGTGGCGCGGCGTTACGCGGCGCGGGGCGTGCATTCGATGGTCGGGGATGATCGCGAGGCGGACTGATGGTTGGGGCAGTCGCGAGGACCGCATGGACGACCAACCCCTGCAGGGGACGACAGCGGCGGCTGACGAGTTCCGCTCCCCTGCGCATTTCGGGCGAATTTCGAAGTTGCACGAATCCGTCGTTTCCTCAGAGTGATGGCGATTTCACTTCCTTTGTCTGATCCACCCTCGCAGGCCTCTGCGCGCGGTACCGCTTCGACAGCGCGACCCGCAGCGCCCAGAAGACGAGCAGGCCGATCACCAGAAGCTCCGGCAGTTGGAGCAGGAACGAGCCCTGCAAGGTCTCCGGGAAGAGGTCCTGTTGCCCGGTGAAAAACGAGCTGGCCGCGATATAGAGCGCCACGGACATTCGCCAGAGGTGCTGCAGGATTCGGGATCGGCGTTTCAGGCCGCCACGCGCGAGCGTCCATGCATCGCTGACGGCACCGAAGGCGGCGATCCCGGAAAACACGAAGTAGATCGCCGCGGGAACGACGAACGTGCCGTCGAGCACGTCTGCGCGGCCGCTCCGGGCCTCGATGCCAAGATGCAGGCCATAGGCGGCAACCGAAACCCCGACGGCCAGTACAAGCCATTCCAGGATGCCGGCCTCGCCGTCGGCGCGCCGGGCGGCGAGCCGGCCCGAACTGACCAGATAGGCCGTCAGTACCGCCGCCAATACCGAGACACGCACGCCCGCCAGGACGGCGATATATCCACCCATGACCGCCATCACCAGCATCGAGGCAAAGAAGACGCGACCCGCCATGCGATGGGGCAGACTGCCCTTCGCCGCGATCATGGCCGCGGCTCCGGACAACAGACCCAGGGCTCCGCCAACGATATGCACCATCAACTGCCACGTCATGTCCCACCCCTCTCCCGTGCCGGATTTCGCGAGCGAAACGTTGACCGCGGGAAGGCGCGAAAGCGAGCCGTTTGCGATGGACGACGGCCTGGGCGGGTCGACTGACGATCGCCGTGGACGAACGGCGGCGATGGGCTGCGGAGCCGGGTCGCACAGTGCGAATCCACCCGCACCCTACTTTATAGTTGGTCCATGGCGACCACGGCTCCCGCGCTAGAACCACGAGGTCTGCACCCCCGCCTGCTGGGCTGGCGACGCGTGCGGCTCGTACTGATGACGAGCCTGGTGCTGAGCGTTCTCCTGCTGCCGAGTTGGGAGGGTCCGTGGGCCGTGCTGTTTGTCCGCATGATGTTCCTGGGCCTGTTCCAGCTGATGGTCTTCGGACTGTTCGAGCGCTGGCCCAGGCGCCTGCCGCGCTGGATGGCGCGCTGGGTGCTGCAGGTCGCAGGCGTGGCGATTGCGGTGCCGTTCGCCGTGGCGATCGCCTATTCGCTGACCACGTTTGGCGACGCAGTGCCCTGGCCGCGCAATGCAGACCGGCTGTCCGGCTTCGCGATGATCACCGGGCTGGGCCTCCTGCTGACGCCATGGATCGCCATGACGGCGTTGTACCGGCACATCAACGGCCACGCGCAGCGCCAGGCGCTGGCCTTCGAGCTGGAACGCAGCGAGTACGAGCGCAATGCCGCGCAAGCCCGTCTGCGGCTGTTGCAGGCGCAGGTCGAGCCGCATTTCCTGTTCAACACGCTGGCCAACGTGCGCGAGCTGGTCGATTCCGGCTCGCCGCAGGTCTCCGCGGTGCTCGGCAGCCTGATCGCGTACCTGCGTGCGGCGGTCCCGCGCCTGCACGAGCCGATGATCACACTTGCACAGGAAATCGAGCTGGTGCGCGCGTATCTGGAAGTGATGCACATGCGCATGCCCGACCGCCTGCAGTTCACGCTGCACGCCGATGAAGCGGCCCTGGCATCGCATCTTCCGGCGATGACGTTGCTGACTCTGGTCGAGAACGCCGTACGGCATGGCATCGACCCGAGCGAGGAAGGCGGCCGGATCGATGTGCGCGTGCGCGTGAGGGACGGGCGCTGCCGCGCTGAAGTCATCGACACCGGCGTCGGCCTGGGGCGGGCCGGCGATGGGCTGGGCACCGGACTTTCGAACCTGCGCGAGCGCCTGCAGCTGGCTTTCGGCGGCGATACGCAGTTGCGGTTGCTGCCGCTCGAACCGAAGGGCGTCTGCGCCGAACTCGAGTTTCCTGCGCGGGAGAGGCCGGCATGAGCAGTTCGCGCCCCACTGCATTGATCGCCGATGACGAGCCGCTGTTGCGCAAGCAGCTGATGCGGCTGCTTGCGCAGGCCTGGCCCGAACTGCATGTTGTCGCTCAGGCGCGCAATGGCCGCGAGGCGGTCGAGCAGTTCGAGGCGCTGCGGCCCGACATCTGCTTTCTCGATGTGCATATGCCGGCCCTGTCCGGCGTGGAGGTGGCGCGCTTCATCGATCGCCGTGCACATCTCGTCTTCGTCACCGCGTTCGACCAGTACGCTGTGCAGGGCTTCGAACAGGGTGCGCTTGACTACCTGGTGAAGCCGGTGGAACTGGCGCGCCTGAGCGACACGGTGGCGCGTCTGCAGGAACGATTGCGCGCCGCGCAACCGGTACCCGACACCCGCACGCTTCTGGAGCAACTGGAAGCGCACCTTTGCAAGAAGGCGGCACTGACGCCGCTGCGCTGGATCCGCGTTTCGGTCGGGCAGGCGCTGCGCCTGGTTTCGGTCGACCAGATCGACTTCCTGCGCTCTGACGAGAAGTACACCCTGGTTGCATGGCGCGGCGACGACGGCAAGACAGCCGGGGGATTGATCCGGACGCCGCTGAAGGAACTGGTGGCGCAACTGGATGCTGCGCATTTCGTGCAGGTGCACCGTTCCGTGGTGGTGAATCTCCGCGCGATCAGCCATGTCTTGCGTGGCGAAAACGAGACCGCGGACATCCACCTGAAGGGCCGCGCGGAGGTGCTGCCCGTGAGCCGCACGTATCTGCACCTGTTCCGCCAGATGTGACCCGCGCCGATCGGCGCAATCACCCGGTGTGCGGAATCAGATGACGCGGATGGCGATCAGAGCCAACGCCCGTACCTGCGGATGTAGATGACCTTCACCAGCTGGGTCAGCACGCAGTAGCTGGCCAGGGTCAGCGCCAGCCAGGCGAAGTACATCGGTGGCAGCGGCACCATGCCGATCTTGCCGCCGAGCGTGCTGAACGGGATCAGCATGCCGAGCACGATGATCGCGAGGGTCAAGCCGAGCACCGGCGCGGAGGCCACGCTCTGCAGGAACGGGATGCGCCGCGTGCGGATCATGTGCACGATCAGGGTCTGCGAGAGCAGGCCCTCGATGAACCAGCCGGACTGGAACAGCGACTGGTGCGCCGGCGAGTTGGCGCCGAAGTAGTGCCACATCAGCCAGAACGTGGTGATGTCGAAGATCGAACTGACCGGGCCGATCCACGCCATGAAACGGCCGATGTCGCCGGCATCCCACTTGCGCGGCTTGCTCAGGTATTCCTCGTCCATGCGATCGAACGGGATCGACAGCTGCGAGATGTCGTACAAGAGGTTCTGCACCAGGATCTGCAACGGCAGCATCGGCAGGAACGGCAGGAACGCACTGGCTACCAGCACGCTGAACACGTTGCCGAAGTTCGAGCTGGCGGTCATCTTGATGTACTTCATGATGTTGCCGAAGGTGACGCGGCCTTCGAGCACGCCCTCCTCCAGCACCATCAGGTTCTTCTCCAGCAGGATGATGTCGGCCGACTCCTTGGCGATGTCGGTGGCGGTGTCGACCGAGATGCCGACGTCGGCATCGTGCAGCGCCGGCGCGTCGTTGATGCCGTCGCCGAGGAAGCCCACCGTGTGGCCGAGCCGCTGCAGCGAGCGCACCACGCGCGCCTTCTGCAGCGGCGACATCTTGGCGAACACGGTGACGCGCGCGACCAGCGCATCGAGCGCAGCGTCATCGAGCGATTCGATGTCGCGGCCCTGCACCGATTCGCCGACGTCGAGCCCGACCTCGCGGCAGATCTTGCGGGTCACCGCCTCGTTGTCGCCGGTGATCACCTTTACCGCCACGCCGTGCTGGTGCAGCGCGCGGATCGCCGTGGCGGCGGAGTCCTTCGGCGGGTCGAGGAAGGCCAGGCAGCCGACCGCCACCAGGCCTTCCTCGTCGGCCACGCCATAGGCATGCGCCTGCGCCGGTTGTCGCCGCACGGCCACCACCAGCACGCGCAGGCCGTCCTCGTTGAGGCTGTGCGTCATCGCCTTGATCGCGCGGCGGCGTTCCCCGGTCATCGGCTCGATCACGCCGCCGGTCTGCGCCCAGGCACAGATCGACAACATCTCCTCGACCGCGCCCTTGCAGATCAGCAGGTGCTCGCCCGCACCGTCGGCCAGCACCACCGACATGCGCCGGCGCTGAAAGTCGAACGGGATCTCGTCGACCACGCGATAGCGCGTCGCCGCCGCCTCCAGGTCGCGATGCGCCAGCACCGCCTTGTCGAGCAGGTTCTTCAGGCCGGTCTGGAACCGGCTGTTGAGGTAGCCGTATTCCAGCGCCTGGTCGGAGGCTTCGCCGTCGAGGTCGAGATGACGCTCCAGCACGATCCGGTCCAGCGTCAACGTGCCGGTCTTGTCGGTGCACAGCACGTCCATCGCACCGAAGTTCTGGATCGCGTTGAGCCGCTTGACCACCACCTTGCGCCGCGACATCGCCAGCGCGCCCTTGGACAGGTTGGCGGTGACGATCAGCGGCAGCATCTCCGGGGTCAGCCCCACCGCGATCGACAGCGCGAACAGGAACGCCTCGCCCCAGTCATGCTTGTCCAGCCCGTTGATCACGAACACCACCGGCACCATCACCGCCATGAAGCGGATCAGCAGCCAGCTCACCGAGCGGATGCCGCGATCGAAACTGGTCTGCACGCGCGCACCGGCCATGCTGTGCGCCAGCGAGCCGAGATAGCTGCGCGCCCCGGTGGCCAGCACCACCGCGCTGGCCGTGCCGCTGACCACGTTGGTGCCCATGTAGCAGACGCTGGCCAGTTCCAGCGGGTCGTCGACGACGCCGGGCACCGTCGCCGCGGGCGCCGCCTTTTCCACCGGCACCGACTCGCCGGTGAGGATCGCCTGGCTGATGAACAGGTCCTTGGCGCCGAGCAGGCGCAGGTCCGCCGGCACCATGTCGCCGGCGGCCAGCTGCACGATGTCGCCCACCACCAGTTCGCGCACCGGCACCTCGATCTGCTCGCTGTGGCCGTCCGAGGCGCGGCGCCGCACGGTGGCGGTGTTGCGCACCATCGCCTTGAGCTGCTCGGCGGCGCGCGAGGAGCGGTACTCCTGGGTGAAACTCAGCAACACGCTGATGCCCACCATCACCGCGATGATGAGCGGCCCGGTGAGATCGTTGCCGTCGGTGGCGAGCTGCACGCCGGCGAGCACCAGCAGCACCACGATGAACGGGTTGCGGAACGCGCGCAGCAACTGCAGCGACCAGTGCGGCGGTTTCTCGCGCGAGACCTCGTTCAGGCCGTCACGCTGCAGGCGCGCGCGGATCTGTTCGGCGTCGAGCCCGCCGGGGTTGCTCTGCAACGCGTCCAGCAGCGCCTCGGGGCTGCGAAACGCATGCCCGAGCGTGGCCGCAAGGGCGGGCGGCGGCGCACCGGCGGCATCGCGGCCGCGCGTCGGGAATGGCTTGCTCATCGGGTGCGTCCGGGTAACGCGTGGCCGGGAAAGACGCGCGTGGCGTCAGCGAATGCGCAGGGCGCGGACGGACTGCCCGGGGCAGCGTCCGCAGCGGTGGATCATCGGTGCGCGCGGCCCAGCCGCCGGCGACGCGGCGAGCGCAGGAACGAGGCCGGCTCGCGTCGTCCGTTGCGCGAGGGTTCCAGGGTTTGCGGCGAAGGGCTCGCCGACCCGGCCAACGGGGCCGGCACGGTCACGCTGAAATCACGCGGCAACGCCGCCGGCTGGGACGCCACGGCACGGACGCCGGCAAACGGCCAGCGGAAGAAATCGTGAAGGAGCTTCATCGGCTCATCTCCTGGTAACGACGCCGTCGGCGTCCTCAGGAGTGGGCCGGACTTTCCCTAGTGGAAAGCACCAGCCGACCGCAGGCGGTCGCCGCAGGCGTTCAACTTGTTGTTGTGCGGCGCCGGCACCCGAAGCGAGCGGATGTCGACGTTGCGACTAGGGTAAACGTCCATATGCCTTGGTTTGTCAGGACTGGAAGCCGTGCGGCACAGCGCGCCGCAGGGCGCGCGCATTGTCGTGCCGCAGTGCAAAACTGTCAATCGCCGGGCCGCGCGTGACCTCGGAAAATGGATAGAAAACCTTCATGCCACCGGCGCGGGAAACGAACGCCACGACGGCGCGCGCTGCCCGATCCCACTATGCTTGCCCCCGACTCCCGGCACCGCTTGCGGCACCAAAGATGGTCCGCGGCCTCGATTGCGTCGGGAGCCGATGGACGCAGGGAGACATTCTTGACAGCGCAAGACAGATCCAGCCGACTCTCGCCCGAATGCGACGGACACGACGCGCTGCTGCGCAGCGCACGCTGGCTGGAAGTGGGCGATGATGACCCACGAGTGCCCCCGGCCTTCGTGATCGAGTTCTCTTCCGCGGCGTTCGCCCTGCCTGCCTTCGAGCAGCATGGCGTGCCGCTTCCGGCTGCACTGCAGAGGGCCGTGCCCAAACGGCAGGCCGAGTTTCTGGCGGGCCGGATCGCGGCCCGCCACGCGATCGAGCGCCTCGGCGTCGTTGCGTCGATTCCTGGCATCGGATCATCGAGGGAACCACGGTGGCAGGCGGGCGTGACGGGAAGCATCACGCACACGCGCGACCTCGCTGGCGCAATCGCCGTCGAGGCGTCGGCCGTGAGGGGCATCGGCATCGACTTCGAGGAGGTCATCGAGGCCGCCGCCCGCGACGCGGTGCGGGAACTCGCCTTCACGCCGGGCGAACTCGCCTTGCTGGAGAAGCAGCACGGTCACTTGTCCGACGACATGCTCCTCACGATCGCGTTCTCCGCCAAGGAGAGCCTTTTCAAGGGCGCGCACGCGGCAGCCGGCCGCTACTTCGATTTCAGCGCCGCGCGGGTTTCCGCCTTGGACGCAGATGCCGGCCGCCTGACCCTGACGCTGGCGGAAACGCTCTGCCCCGACCTGCCGGAAGGCAGCTGCCACCCCGTCTGCTTCAGGATGCTCCGCCCCGACACGGTCGCGACCAGCTTCGTCTGGTGAAGGCGGCGACACCGCGCTCGCCTTCCGTCGCCGCCGACAACTCATCCGAAAATCCCCCGCCGAAGCCCCCCAACGACGCGCGCACAGCCCGCGCCACCGTTCAACCGATCTGCTGCAGCACCGCCCCATGCTGCAGCAGCGGGTCGACCAGCCAGTGGTCGAGCAGCAGGAAGGCGAACAAGGCCATCAGGTACACGATGGAGTACTTGAATACTTTCATCGGGTACAGCTCGTCGGGCGGGTTGAGCAGGCGGATCGCGTAGTAGAGGAAGCCCGCGTCGAGCACGATCGCACCAGCCAGGTAGAGCAACCCGCTCATGCCGGTGATCGCCGGCAGCAGGGTCACCAGCACCAGCAGGATGGTGTAGAACAGCACCTGCCAGCGGGTGTAGACCACGCCGTGGGTGACCGGCAGCATCGGCACGCCGGCGCGCGCGTAATCCTCGCGGCGGAAAATCGCCAGCGCCCAGAAGTGCGGCGGCGTCCACACGAAGATGATCAGGCACAGCTGCAGCGCGAATGCGTGCAACTCGCCGGTGACCGCGGTCCAGCCCAGCACCGGCGGGATCGCGCCGGCGAGGCCGCCGATCACGATGTTCTGCGGCGTGGCGCGCTTCAGGTAGCGGGTGTAGACCAGCGCGTAGCCGATCAATCCGCCGAAGGTCAGCAGTGCGGTCAGCGTGTTGACCAGCAGCGCCAGCACCAGCATCGAGGCGATGCCCAGCAGTACCGCGAACGCCAGCGCCTGGTGCGCGGTGAGTTTGCCGGTGGCCAGCGGGCGGCGGGCGGTGCGCACCATCAGTTTGTCGATCCGCTCGTCGATCAGGTGGTTGAACGCCGCCGCCGAACCGGACGCCATCCAGATGCCCAGCGTGCCGAACACCAGCCCGCGCCACGGCGGCAGGCCGGGCACGGCGAGGAACATGCCGATCACGGCGCAGAACACCAGCAAGGCGACGACGCGCGGCTTGGTCAGCTGCAGATATTCGCGGATCAACTCCATCTCGCTCACGACTCCTCTGATATCGGCACGGCCGCCTGCGTGCGCGCCAACGTCGCCAGCAGGGCAAACAACAGCAAGGCCGCCACGCCATTGTGCGCGGTGGCCACCGGCAGCGGCAGGCCGAAATACACGTTGCTGATGCCCAGCGTCACCTGGGCCAGCAGGATCAGCGCGATCGCCAGCGCGTGCGCCCGCAAACCCCGGCGCGCCGCTTTGAACGCCAGCCAGCCGAGGTAGCAGAACACCACCAGCGCGCCGATCCGGTGCGCGATCTGGATCGCGCTGCGCGCGGCCATGTCCAGCACGCCGCCTTCGTAGTTGACGCCGATGCCGCGCCACAGGATGAAGCCTTCGCGGAAATCCGTCGGCGGCGCCCACTGGCCCAGGCACTGCGGGAACGAGCCCGGGCCGTAGCCGCAGGCCAGCGCCGCGTAGTTGGACGAGGTCCAGCCGCCCAGCGCGATCTGGCACGCCAGCAGCACCACGCCCGCCACCACCAGGCTGCGCAGCGCGGCCAGGCGCTGGTCCGGCGCGGCGACGCCGGCGAAACGCAGCGCCACGTACGAGAGCAGGCCGAAGGTGAGCATGCCGCCGAGCAGGTGGCTGGTGACCACCACCGGTTTCAGCAGCAAGGTGACCGTCCACATGCCGAGCATCGCCTGGAACACGATCACCGCGAACACCAGCACGCTGATCCGCCGCGCGCCGCCGCCACCGAGTCGCCACGCGCCGAACAGCGGCGCGGCGATCGCCACGCCCGCCAGCACCGACGAGAACACATGCTCGCCGCGCATGTACATGGTCACGCCGATCGCCGCGCATATCGCGCCGACCACCACCATCGCGCGCACGCGCCGGTCCCGCCACGCGGCGGCCAGCGCCAGCACCAGCACCATCACGCCCAGCGTGCCGGCGAGGAAGCGATGCACCTGCTCGCGCCACGCCTTGTGCGCCTCGTACGGACGATCCGGGAACGCCGCGTCGGCGTGCGCCACCGCCTGCGCGTGCTGCGGCCAGGTGACCTGGCCGTAGCAGGTGGGCCAGTCCGGACAGGACAGCCCGGCGTTGGACAGCCGCACGAAGGCGCCGAACATCACCAGGCCGAAGGCGAACAGCGCCGCCAGCAGCGACAAGCCGCGCAGAAACTTCCGCTGACGCGCCGACATCACTTGATCACCTTGCGAATGTCGCGCAGCAGGCCGGCGGCATCGAAGCCGGGCGGATAGAACGACAGCGCGGTGCCGTTGGATTCCACCAGCAGCGCGCCGACGCTGTCGGGCGTGGCGGGTCGATAGCCGTCGAGCTTGCCGTCGACATCGCGGCCGGTTTGCCAGTACGTCGACATCGCCTCGCGTGCCGCCGCATCGGCAGGCGGCGTGCCCAGGTAGAGCAGGCGCAGGCGATCCTGCTTGTGGTTCAGCATCACCCGCGCCTTGGCCATGGCGGTGAGCGTGGCCAGGCATTGCGTGGCGCAATCCGGGCCGGCCAGCGCCACCAGGGTCATCCGCGGCTCGCTGTCGCGCCAGGCGTAATCGCCGCCATCGGCCAGCACGACGCGCAGGTGCTCGTCGAGGAAATTGCGCTGCGGCACGATCGGCTGGCCGTTGCCCTTGGTGCCCGGCTGCCAGCCGGCAAAGGTGAGCACGCCGGCGGCGATCATGGGCGCCAGGAACACCAGTGCGATCAGCAACAGGTGGATGCGGCTCTTGCGCGTGCGGTTGGGGTCAGCGGTGTTCATCGTGGACATTCATCACAGGACATCGGTGGGGTCATCATCGCCCGCGCGGAGGGCGCTTGCGATGCAGCACCAGCAGGATCACCACCGCGGCGACGGCGAAGGCAAACCACTGGAACGCATAGGCGCGGTGTCGCGCCGGCGGCATCGAGAGGTCGAGAGTGTGCTGGCGCACGTAGATCGAGGAGGCGTCCGCATCCAGCGCCAGCACGCGCGGGTACAAGGGCCGGCCGAGGTCGGCGGCCACCTGGCCCATCGCCAGGTAGATGCTCTGCTTCGGCCAGCGGGTCTGCCGCGCCAGCGCATTGCCGCCCATCTCGAAACCGGTCGGCGGCGGCGGCACGTACAAGCCGCGCAGCTCGACCGGCGTGGCCGGCAACGGCGGCAGTTGCGGCGCCTTGCCGTTGCCGCTGCCGGGCAGGAAACCCAGGTCGACCAGCAGCAGCGGCGCGTACCCGGCCAGTTCGAACGGCGCAAACACCTCCACGCCGCCGCGCTCGTCATGCTTGGGGTTGTCCAGCAGGTAGAGCCGGTCGGCAAGGTAACGGCCGTGCACCTGCACGCGCGGAAAGCTGCCCGCCGGCGGCGTGGCGGCCACCATGGCGAAGTCCTGCGATGGCGCGGTTTCCGCTGCGGCATAGCGCCGCAGCAGCGATTCCTTGAAGTCGGCGCGATGCAGTTGCCACACGCCCAGGCGCAGGAACAGCAAGGCGCCGGCCGCCGTCAGCAGCAACGCCCACCACGACGGACGGCGAAAGCCGTTCACGCGGTGCGGCTGCCGCGGGTGGCTATACTGCCGCTGTCGAAATCGCTCGGACCGATCACGTGGAAACCATCTACAAAGTCGCGCTGGTGGTGGTACTGCTGGTGGTGATCTTCAATCTCGGCCAGGCGCTGTTCTTCATGATGAAGGACAAGGACGACGACCGACGAACGGTGTGGGCGCTGACCCGCCGCATCGGCCTGTCGCTGGTGCTGATCGGCATGGTCGTGCTGGGCATCTGGATGGGCTGGCTGCACCCGCACGGCGTCAGCCCGTAATTGTAGCGGTTGCGCCGCCCCGGCGTTGCCGCGGCGCGCGCCACGTCGATCAGGCTTGCCCGCCGACCCGGTAATAGTCGCGATACCAGCGCACGAAATTCGCCACGCCCTCCTCCACGCCCACCCGCGGCCGGTAGCCGACCGAGGCGATCAGGTCGGAGATGTCGGCCTCGGTGTCCGGCACGTCGCCGGCCTGCAGCGGCAGCATCTCCATCTGCGCCTTGCGACCCAGGCACTGTTCGAGCACCTCGATGTAGCGCAGCAGCTCCACCGGCTGCTCGTTGCCGATGTTGTAGATGCGGTACGGCGCCACCCCGCTGCTGGCCGGGTCGGGTGCGTTGCCGTCCCAGCCGCGGTCCTTGCCGGGGATCTTGTCCAGCGTGCGCACGACGCCCTCGACGATGTCGTCGACGTAGGTGAAGCTGCGCTTGTGGTGGCCGTGGTTGAACACCTTGATCGGCTCGCCCGCCAGGATCGCGCGGGTGAACAGGAACAACGCCATGTCCGGCCGGCCCCACGGCCCGTAGACGGTGAAGAAGCGCAGCCCCGTGCACGGCAGGCCGTACAGGTGCGCGTAGCTGTGCGCCATCATCTCGTTGGCCTTCTTCGAGGCCGCGTACAGCGTCAGCGGATGCTCGGTCGACTGGTGCTCGGAGAACGGCATGCTGGTGTCGGCGCCATACACCGAACTGGTCGAGGCATAGACCAGGTGCTCGACGTCGTGATGGCGGCAGCCCTCGATGACGTGCAGGAAGCCGGTGACGTTGGTCGACACGTAGATGTGCGGGTTCTGCGCCGCGTAGCGCACGCCGGCCTGCGCGGCCAGGTTGATCACCCGCTGCGGCCGGTGCCGCGCGAACACCGCCTCGATCGCCGCGCGATCGGCAAGGTCGACGGGTTCGTGGCGGTAGCCCGGGCGATCGGCGAAGCGCGCCAGCCGCGCCTTCTTCAGCTCCACGTCGTAGTAGTCGCTGAGGTTGTCGATGCCGATCACCTCGTCGCCGCGCTCGAGCAGGTGCATGGCGACGTGGGAACCGATGAAGCCGGCGGTGCCGGTGACGAGGACTTTCATGCGGAAGCAGCCTGCGGCGGTGAAAACCCGCCCATGATACGCAGTCGCAAGGTGCAGCGCAGGTCTACAACCGGCCGTCGACCTCGGCACGCGGCAGCACGTACTTGACGTCGTACAGCACGCTGGACGGCTTGCCGAACGCACGGATGCCGGCGCTGCCCAGCGCGGCGAACTGTCGATGGCCCACCGCCACGATGATCGCGTCGTAGGCGCCCGCGGCGGGAGCGTCGACCAGCTCCAGGCCGTATTCGTGCCTGGCCTCCGCCGCGTCGACCCATGGATCGAACACGTCCACCTCGGTGTTGTAGCCGCGCAGCGCGTGCACGATGTCCACCACGCGGGTGTTGCGCAGGTCCGGGCAGTTCTCCTTGAACGCCAGCCCCAGCACCAGGATGCGCGCGTGCACCGGATTGATGCTCTTGCGCACCATCAGCCGCACCACCTGGCCGGCGATGTACTCGCCCATGCTGTCGTTGGTGCGCCGGCCGGCCAGGATCACGTCCGGGTGATGGCCCACTTCCTGCGCCTTGTGGGTGAGGTAATACGGATCGACGCTGATGCAGTGGCCGCCGACCAGACCCGGCCGGAACGGCAGGAAGTTCCACTTGGTGCCGGCCGCCTCGAGCACTTCCAGGGTGTCGATGCCCAGCGTGTTGAACAGCTTGGCGAGGTCGTTGACCAGCGCGATGTTGAGGTCGCGCTGGGTGTTCTCGATCACCTTGGCGGCCTCGGCCACCTTGATGCAGCTGGCCTGGTGAGTGCCGGCGGTGATGATCGAGCCGTACAGCCGGTTGACGAAGTCGGCTACCTCAGGGGTGGAGCCGGAGGTGACCTTGAGGATGCTGGTGACCCGGTGCTGCTTGTCGCCCGGGTTGATCCGCTCCGGGCTGTAGCCGGCGAAGAAGTCGCGGTTGAAGACCAGCCCCGAGACGCGCTCCAGGATCGGGATGCAGACCTCCTCGGTGCAGCCGGGGTAGACGGTGGATTCGTACACCACGATGTCGCCACGCTCCAGCACCTGACCCAGGCTTTCGCTGGCATTGACCAGCGGGGTCAGGTCGGGGCGCTTGGCCGCGTCGATCGGGGTGGGCACGGTGACGATGTAGACGTTGCACCCGCGGATGCCCTCCAGCTCGGCGCTGAAGCGCAGGCGGGTGGCCGCCGCCAGCTCGGCCGCATCGACCTCCAGCGTGTGGTCGTGGCCGGCGCGCAGCTCGTCCACCCGTGCGGCGCGGATGTCGAATCCGACCGTGTCGTAGCGCCGGCCGAACTCCACCGCCAACGGCAGGCCGACATAGCCCAGCCCGACGATGGCGACCCTGGTGTTTTCCAGCTGCTGCATAGGTAACTGTCCCGTGATTTCCTTGATGGGGCGCGGCGCGAAGCGGGCCGACGGCCGGTCCGGCGCAGTCCGCGCGCCGTGTCCGCATATCCGGTTGTCGACGTTCCTGCCGTGATATTCTGCACATTCTGAAAGACAATCAGGAGGATTGCCATGAAATCGTTGTGCCAACTGCTCATGCTCGGCCTGTTGCTCGTGCTTGCCGGCTGTGCCACCGGTCCCGGCTCGACGCAGGCACCTTCGGTGAACCCCGAAGCCCAGGCGGTCGCCGTCTACCATATCGGTGTGGACGATCAATTGCAGGTGTCGGTGTGGCACAACCCCGACCTGAGCGTCAGCGTACCCGTGCGCCCGGACGGCATGATCACGGTGCCGCTGATCGGCGACGTGCAGGCCGGCGGCCGCACGCCCGAACAGGTCGCCGCGGAGATCAAGGAAAAGCTCCAGGCCTACGTGCGCGACCCGCAGGTGGCGGTGATCCTCACCTCGCTGCGCAGCCATGAATACCTTTCGCGCGTGCGCGTGACCGGCGCGGTGCGCACGCCGGTGTCGATCCCCTACCGCCAGGGCATGACCGTGCTCGACGCGGTGCTCGCCGCCGGCGGCACCACCGAATTCGCCGCGCCCGACCGCACCGAGCTGTACCGCAAATCGGGCGACGCCACGCAGTCGTACGCGATCCGGCTGGACAGCATCCTGCAGAAGGGCAACCTGACGACCAACTACCCGGTGCAGCCGGGTGACGTCATCACCGTGCCGCAGCGGGCGTTCTGAGCTGCCGGCACAGGCACGCGAGTCGACCCGTCCATGAACGAAGAACCCAATCCCCTGCTGGCACTGCTCCCGGTGCTGTGGACCGAGGCCAAGCGACGACGCGTGTCGCTGGCGGTCATCTTTGCCTCGATCGCGATGCTGGCGCTGATCGCCGGCATCAACTGGCCGCAGCGCTACGACGCCTCGGTCACCATCCTGGCGCAGAAGAGCAGCATCATCACGCCGTTGATGGAAGGCGCCGCCGCCGCCACCGGCAACACCAACCGCGCCGGCATCGCCAAGGCGGTGATCTTCAGCCGCAAGGTCATGGACCAGGTGCTGGTGGCCGGCGGCTGGATGGCGCACAAACCCTCCCCGGTCGACCAGGACAAGCTGATCCAGGAGATCAAGGCGCGCACCCTGGTCACGATCTCGCGCGACAACCTGATCACCATCAGCTACCACGACAGCGACGCGCGGCGCGCCTTCGACGTGACGCGCACGTTCGGCCAGCTGTTCATCAGCGAAAGCGTGGCCTCGAAGATGAAGGAGAGCCGCGACGCCTTCGACTTCATCGACAGCCAGGTCGAGGCCTACCGCAAGAAGCTGACCGACGCGGAGAACAAGCTCAAGGACTACCGCAACGCCAACGCCGACGCGCGCCCGGGCAGCGAGGCCGACACCAACGCCAGCATCAGCCAGTTGCGCAACCAGATCGAGACGGCGCAGATGGACCTGATGGAGAAGCGCTCGCAGGCCGGCTCGCTGGAGCGCCAGCTCTCCGGCGAGTCGGAGGTCAACGCGGTGCAGACCTCCAACGGCATCTACGAAAGCCAGCTCGCCGAACTGCAGTCGAAACTGGACAAGCTGCGCCTGACCTACACCGACGAATATCCCGACGTGGTGCGTACCCGCCACCAGATCGAGGACCTGCGCCGCCTGCTGGCCAGCGCCGACCAGCAATCGGCCAAGGCGCCGCGCGCGATCGGCGACACCGGCACCAACGGCAGCGCCGTGCAGTTCAACCCGCTCTACCAGCAGATGCGCAGCCAGCTCGCCACCTTGCGCTCGGACATCGCCGCCACCACCGCGCGGCTGGGCGCGGCGCAGGCGCGGCTCGACTCCGAGCTTGACCGCAGCAAGCGCATCGCCAACTCCGAGGCGGTCACCGCCGAGCTGACCCGCGACTACACGGTCAACCGGGACGTCTACCAGGACCTGCTCAAGCGCCGCGAAAGCGCGCGGGTGTCGATGAACCTCGACTCCGACCAGGATGGCGCCTCGTTCGTGGTGCAGAACCCCGCGGTGATGCCGCTGGTGCCCTCGGGACTGCGCTTCATGCACTTCGGCATCGCCGGCATCCTCGCCGGCCTGGCGGTCCCGTTCGGCGTGCTGTTCGGCTTCGCCCGCTTCGATCCGCGCGTGCGCTCGGCGGAGCAACTGGAACAGGCGACCGGCCTGCCGGTACTGGCGACCGTTCCATTTTACCCGACACCGGGCGACCATCAGCGCGAGCGGCGGCGCAACCTGGCGCTGGTGGCGATCGTGCTGTGCGTGGTGCTGGCCTATGCGCTGCTGTTCTGGTTGAAGCTGAAGGGACTGGCATGAACGCTCGGGACGATGACAAGTCGGTAATCAACCTGCTCTCGCGCGAGCCCGAGGCCCGCGAACGGGCCGCGGCCGCCGGCGACGAGGCCAAGGCTGCGCCGGGCCATTCGATCGCGCTGATGTCGGAAACCGGTGCACTGGTGCCGCGGCAGCTGGAGGAGCGCCGGCTGATCCACCGCGACGAGTCGGTGCGAACGCAGTCCGATGCCTTCCGCGAGATCCGCACGCGCCTGCTGTGGCTCGGCGGCGAGCGCAACTTCGTGACCATGGTGGTGCCGGTCAGCCCCAAGTCGGGCGGCAGCTTCGTGGCGCGCAACCTGGCTCTCGCGTTCGCCTTCGACGAAGCCAAGACCAGCCTGCTGATCGACTGCAACCTGCGCTACCCGACCCAGCACGAGGCGCTGGGGGTGGCGCGCGGCAGCGAGGGCCTGATCAACTTCCTCGAACAGCCGTCGATCGGCATCAAGTCGATCATCTACGCGACCGGCATCCCGCGCCTGCGCCTGATCCCGGCCGGTTCCACGCGCGAGAACAGCGGCGAGTATTTCTCCTCGTTCCGCATGCGCGCGGTGGTCGATTCGCTGCGTTGCCGCTACCCGGACCGCTACCTGTTCCTGGACGGGCCGGCGATCAAGGGCTCGCCCGACGCGCGCATCCTCTCCGAGCTGGCCGACCAGGTGGTGGTGGTGGCCGGCTACGGCCGCGACACGCCGGCGGCGATCAGCCAGGCGGTGGCCAGTTTCGATGCGAACAAGGTGGCCGGAGTGGTGTTCAACCACGCACCGTGAGGCCGTCCGGCGGGGCGTTGCGACACTCCGCCCGACCGCACGGTTCCGCGCGGATCTGCCAGACTCGCAGCGCCAGGGGCAAGCCATCGGATGCGGTTTCCGCAGGTTCAGGGCTCGACGATCATGGACAAGACAAGGGGGCACGCACACATGTCGACATATCGCACCCGCAATTGCGTACTGGGGTCGATGCTGGTCATTGCCTCGACCGGCGCATCGGCGGCGCAGTTCGACTACGGCTGGCGCGTCGGCGTGGGCCACAGCGACAACATCGGCCTGACCGAAACCGACCCGATCAGCCAGAACATGCTGATCCCGGGCTTCGACTTCAGCTATCAGCAGGAAGGCTCCACCTTCCAGGCCGACGTGGTCGGCAACCTGGAGTACCGCGACTACCTGGCGCACGCCTTCGATAACCAGACGCTGGCCCAGCTCGCCGGCCAGGCGAACTGGACGGTGCTGCCCGAGCGACTGGATTTCACCGTGCGCGACGTGGCCAGCGTGCAGCCGCTGTCGACCTTCTCCAGCAATGCGCCAGACAACCAGCAGCAGACCAACGTGCTGACGCTGGGCCCGACCCTGCGTTTCCGGCTCAACCCGACCGTGCGCGGCCAGGCCGAACTGCGCTACATCGACAGCCGCGCGTCCAAGACCAACGAGTTCGATTCCTCGCGCGGCCTGCTGGCCTTGCGCCTGTTCAAGGATCTCAGCCCCACCGCATCGCTGTCGGCCAACGCGGAAACCGAGCGGGTGACCTTCGACCACGCCGACGCCGGTCCGGCCTACAACCGCACCCAGCTGTTCGTCAGTTCGGTCAGCCGCCTCAGCCAGCTCGACGTCAATGCCTCGGTGGGCTGGTCACGGCTCTCGTTCGACCAGGCGCAGTCGATCAACACGCCGCTGGCGCGGCTGAGCGTGGCCTGGCGCATGACCCCCAACAGCACCCTGCTGCTGCGCGGTGCGCGCCAGTACGGCGACGCGGCGGAAGACCTGATCAACCAGCTCGACCAGAACCCCGGCGAATCGGCGCCGGCACCGTCGAACATCAACACCGGTGCCACCGTGATCAGCTCGCAGGTCTATACCGAGCGGCGCTACGAGGTGGTCTACACCTACGTCGGCACGCGCTGGAACCTGCGCATCGCGCCGCTGTACCGCAACTTCGATTACGTCAACGACCCCACCGACAGCCAGCGCGGCCGCGGCGGCACCCTCGGCCTCGACTACCGACTGCACCCGCGCACCACGCTGTCGCTGTTCGGCAACACCGAGTCGATGGAATACAACACGATGGCGCGCACCGACCGCACCACCAACTTCGGCCTGATCCTTGCCACCCAGCGCACCGAGCACTGGAGCTGGAACGCGTCGTTCACCCGTCGCGTGCGTCACAGCGACACCGTCGGCGCCAGCTACCATGCCAACGAGATCTATCTCGGCGTGGCCTACCGGAGGTGACGGATGCGCGTCGAACCGGCACAACCGTGCCAATTCGGTAGCGGGGAGAGTCTGTTCGGTCTCTATCATCCGGTCGCCGGGCCGGCGCGCACGGCCATGCTGCTGTGCCCGCCGCTGGGCCAGGACATGATTCGCAGCCATCGCGTGTACCGCCAGCTCGCCGATGCACTGGCGCTGCAAGGCGTCGCCGCGCTGCGCTTCGACTATTTCGGCACCGGCGACTCGGCCGGCCCCAGCGATACCTGCGACTGGACCCGCTGCGTGGCCGACACGGTTGCCGCGGCGGCTGAACTGCGTGCACGCTCCGGCTGCAGCCGGGTGATCGGCTTCGGCGCACGACTGGGCGGCGCCATCGCGCTGGAAGCGGCCGCGGCCGGCCGCATGGCGGAACTCCTGCTGTGGGACCCGCTGCTGGACGGCCACGAATCCGTGACCCGGCTGGACGCGGCGCAGGAGGCCCTGCGCGCGGACCCGATGCGCTTCCCCGCGCCGCGCAGCCGCGAGGACGCGGCCGATCAATGGCTGGGCTTTCCGGTCGGCGCCGACCTGCGCCGGCAGCTCGACGGCTGGCGCGCGACGCCGGCGACGATTCCCGTGCGCGTGTTCGCATCGCAGCCCGCCGCCACGCATGCGGACTGGCCCGCGCAGCTCGGCGCCGGCAGCGCGGTCGTCGCGCTGTCATCCACGGCAAGCTGGGATGTGCTGGATCGGCTGGAGCACGCCATCCTCGCCCCCGACCTGATCCGCGCCGTCGGCGACCACCTGCGAGCGGCGGCATGAGCACGGAACGCGCCTTCCGCTTCGGCCGCGCGCAGCACCTGGTCGGCGTGGCCGGGCTGCCCGATGCGGCGACACCTGCCGCGCCGGTCGGCGTGATCGTGCTGAATGCCGGCATGGTGCACCGGGTCGGGCCGTTCCGGCTGCACGTGGAACTCACCCGGCGGCTGAACGCCGACGGCTATCCCACCCTGCGCTTCGACCTTTCCTCGCTCGGCGACAGCAGCGCCGCCGACGAAGCGGGCTCGCAAGCGCAGCAGGTGAAGGCGGACGTCGCCGACGCGATGAGCCTGCTCGCCAGTCACGCCGGCTGCAGCCGCTTCGTGCTGCTCGGCCTGTGTTCCGGCGCGCAGAACGCGCACGGCGTGGCGCTCGACGAGCCGCGCGTGGCCGGCGCCGTCTTCCTCGATGGCTACGCCTACCGCACGCTGGGCTTTCGCCTGCGCCACTACCTGCCGCGGCTGTGGAGCGGCTCGCGCTGGCAACGCTTCATCAGCCGCAGCCTGCAGGCGCGCGCCAGCCAGGGCGACGACGTCTTCGCGGTACGTTTCCCGCCGCGCGAGCAGGTGCAACGGGAACTGGCCACCATGCTCGACCGCGGTCTCAGGCTGCACTTCATCTACAGCGGGGGGGTGACCCGCTACTTCAACCATCCGCGCCAGTTCCGCGAGTGCTTCGGGCGCCTGGCCGACCGCCCGCAGATCAGCGCGCGCCTGTTCGCCGGCAGCGACCACACCTACGCCCTGCAGGTGGATCGCCAGCGCCTTCTGGACGACATCGCGACGTGGTTGCGGGACAATTTTCCGATTTCCGGCGGGAGCAATCCATGAGCACGATCCTGGTCACCGGCGGCGCCGGCTACATCGGCAGCCACGTGGTGCAGCAGCTGAGCGAACGCGGCGAGCGGGTGGTGGTGCTGGACAACCTCGTCAGCGGCTTCGCCGACGCCGTGCGCGGCGCCGAGCTGGTGGTGGGCAACGTGGGCGATCAGCCGCTGGTGTCACGCGTGCTGGCCGAGCACAAGGTGGATGCGGTGATGCATTTCGCCGCGCACACGGTAGTGCCCGAATCGGTGCGCGACCCGCTGAAGTACTACGGCAACAACACCTGCAACACGCGCAACCTGCTCGCCTGCTGCGTCGAGGCCGGCGTGGACCGTTTCATCTTTTCCTCGACCGCGGCGGTGTACGGCACGCCGGCCAGCGGCGTGGCCGACGAGGACACGCCGCTGCAGCCGATCAATCCGTACGGCAGCTCCAAGCTGATGTCCGAGATGATGCTGCGCGACCTGGGCACCGCCGGCGCGATGCGCTACGTGATCCTGCGCTACTTCAACGTCGCCGGCTGCGACCCGCTCGGCCGCATCGGGCAATCCACGCCCAACGCCACCCTGCTGCTCAAGGTCGCCTGCGAGCATGCGGTGGGCAAGCGCCCGGGCCTGGCCATCTTCGGCACCGACTACGACACTCCCGACGGCACCGGCATCCGCGACTACATCCATGTCGAGGACCTGGCCGCGGCGCACCTGCGCGCGCTCGACCACCTGCGCACGGGCGGCGAGTCGCTGACGCTGAACTGCGGCTACGGCCACGGCTACAGCGTGCGCGAGGTGATCGAGACGGTGCGCCGGGTCAGCGGCGCGACGCTGCAGGTGACCGAGCAGCCGCGCCGCGCGGGCGATCCGCCGATGCTGATCGCCCGCGCCGACCGCCTGCGCCAGCGCCTGGGCTGGGCGCCGCGCCACGACGACCTGGAGTTCATCGTGCGCACCGCGCTCGCGTGGGAACGCCAGCTGGCGGCACGGGACGCGGCCCGGTGACACGCGCAGCGCGCGGCTTCGTCCGGCGGCTGGGCGCACTGTTCGCCGGCCTCGGCCTGCTGCTCGCGACCGCGCACGCGCAAGGCGCCAGCGCGCCGCCACCGATCGCCAGGCTGGCGCCGACCGGCATCGGCGCGCAGTGGCAGACGATCACCCTGCATCGCCACGGCGCCGTCGGCGATCGGGTCGCGGTGACTGTCGGCATCCCGTTCCCGCCCGGCATGCTGGACGACGCGCGACGGGTGCGCATCGAGGACGCGCGCGGCCAGCCCGTGCCGGCGCATGTCGAGGCCACGTTGCGCTGGCATTTCGACGGCGGCGGCATCCGCGCCGTGCGCGCGCAGTTCCACGCCACGCTGGCCGGCGACAGCGCGCAGCTGCGTTTCGCCCTCGCGCCGGTCGGCGCCACCGCGACCGCCGCGCCGGGCTGGGCCTACGCCGACGAGCTGGTGGACGGTGCCGACGGCGTGCGCGTGCCGGGCGTGCTGGCCACGCTCAGCCCGCAATGGATGACCGCTTCCCTGATCGCCGGCCCGCAAGTGCCGGCGGTACCCCCCGGCGCCTACGACCGCTACTTCGAAACCCAGTTCGCCTGGGCGCGCAAACTTCCGCGCAGCGACGGCTCGGCGTGGCTGTTCGATCGCCCCACCGCGCTGTTCCAGCAGTACGTGCGCACCGGCCGCGTCGATTACCTCGCCGCCGCGGTCCAGAGCTACCACTTCTACATGGCGCACATCCGCCGCTTCGGCGCACCGGGCTGGCCGCTGTGCGGCGGCGGTTTCAAGCTGGGCGAGGTGAACCCCTGCGACCCGAAGTACGTCTACATCCAGCCGACCCTGCTCGCGCTCGGCCTCACCGGCGACGACAGCCAGGACGACACGGCACTGGTCGAACGCATGGTGGGAGCGTGGGATACCGGCGGCTGGACCATTCCCGCCGGCCCCTACACCGGGCTCACCCAGAAGTTCTTCACCGAACGGCAGGCCGGGTTGGGCCTGCTGCAGATCGTCAGCGCGTGGGAACTCACCGGCAAGCGCGAATACCTGCAAGACATCGGCGATCGCGTGGGCTGGCTGTACCAGCACCAGCAGCACAATCCCGACGGCCTGGGCAATGACGGCTCCTGGCGCAGCAGCTGGGACATGCACGAAGGCAACCCGTACGACGCGGCCACCGACGTGCCGGGCAGCTCGCCGTGGATGACGCAGAACATCATCGACGGCCTGTGGCATGCCTGGCTGGCCACCGGGGACGCGCGCATCCCGCCGATGATCACCGCGTTCGGCCGCTACCTCGAGCGCTACGGCTGGATCGACGCCAAAACCGTGGCCACGGTCGGCAAGGACTGGCGCGACCCGTGCAGCGGACCCGGTGGCCAGATCAGCTGGTACTGGTCGTCGGCCCACGTCGACCGGGCCAGGCTGGTCGCCATCGAGAACTCCGACGGCTGGTACAGCGATTCGCACAACGTGGAGCTGACCCTGCCGGTGGCCGCCGCCCGCTATTTCAGCACCGACCCGCAGCTGCAGCATGCGCTGGACCGGCGCATGCATGCGCTGGCGTCGTCGTACGCCGTCGCCTGCGCGCGCAACGCCAGCACCGCGCGACGCTTCAACTGGAACCATCGCGGCACCGGCGTGGTGCAGTGGCTGATGCGCCAGGACGCGGGCAGCGGCGCCGCCCCGGCGCGCCCCTGACGCGCGTCGATCAGGGCGATCGGCGCGGTCGCCTGCGCTTGGCGAAGGCGTGCCACACGTAGCGCAGCATGCACAGCGAGGCGCGCAGCAAGCCGAGCTTCTCGACCTGGCGATAGATCGTCCACTGCCAGCGCGCCGCGCGCAGCTTGTTGGCCGACAGCGACGACTCGCGCACCAGATACCAGGCCAGCGGTTCGGCGCTGTCCGCGCGCACCGCCACGCCGGCGCGGCGAACCTGCTCCAGCCAGAACGCATAGTCCTCGTGGCCGATCCGACGGAACGGCACGTCGCCCAGCTCGCGCGCGTACAGGCCGGTGAGATTGCCGATGAAATTGCTGGCCAGCATGTCGCGATGCTCCAGCCGCGCGGGCGGGTCCACCCGGCTGAGCACCCGGCCGTCTTCCGCCACCCGCCAGTACGCCGCGTAGCTGATGCGCTCGCCACTGGCGCGCAGGCTGGCCAGTTGCCGCTCCAGCTTGGCCGGGTGCCACCAGTCGTCGGCGTCGAGGAAGGCGATGTAGTCGCCCCGCGCAGCCGCCAGAGCGGCATTGCGCGCCGCCGCCACGCCGCCGTTCTGCACCTGGCGCTGCACGCGCACGCGCGCGTCGGAGCGCGCGAAGGCCTGCAGGATCGCCAGCGAATCGTCGTGCGAACCATCGTCCACCGCGACCAGCTCCAGGTTGCGATGGCTCTGCGCCAGCACCGACTCCACCGCCCGCGGCAACCACGTCGCGGCGTTGTACACCGGCATCACCACGCTGACCAGGTCGCCGCTCGTCGCGGGCACCGGGGTGGGGGTCGTCTTCGCCACGCCGGTCACGCGAACAACTGCGGCAAGGTCACGAGGGAGCGGAACCAGTCGGTGTCCAGCTCCATCTCCACGGCCACGCGGGGAATGTCGTAGGCGTCCCAGTGGTCGAAACGGGCGTGCCCGCCGTAGTAGCTGAAGGCATGTTCCACGCCCGCCTCGCGCAGGCAGTCGCGGGTGGTCTGGTCGAACGCGCCGGGATTGCCCACCGGATAGCTGAAGCAGCGCATCGGCGTCCCCAGCTCGGCGGCGAGGCGGCGGCCGCATTCCAGGATCTCGTGCCGCTGCCCCTGCGCCGACATGCGCGACAACACCGGATGATTCACCGTATGCCCTCCGATGGTCATGCCCGCCGCCTGCATCTCGCGCAGCATGTCCCAGTTCATCCACAGCGCATCACCGGCGCGGGCATCGGCGCGGCCGGTACCCGTGGCATCCGCCACGGCATCGAGATACGCGGCCGTGTCCTGCGCCGGCATCTCCTTGTACCTGCGCAGCAGCCGACGTACCGCCGCTTCCCGTTCCGGCTCGTCGAAGTGGATCGGCGCGTCGAACCACGCCGGCAACTGCAGCGCTTGGCGCTGGCTGGTGCGCGCCATCCAGGCGATCTCGTCCCACCACGGCAGGCTGGGCGCGTCGATGAAACCGGTAGCGACGAAGAAGGTGGCGGTCACGCCTTCGCCACGCAGGATCGGCAACGCCGTCTCGTAGTTGTCGCGGTAGCCGTCGTCGAACGTGATCATGGCGTAGCGGCCGCGCCGGGCGGCGAGTACCCGCGGCAGGTCGGCCGGGCCGATGATCTCCAGCTGTGCCTTGCAGAAACGGACCTGCTCGGCAAACGCCTCCGCGCTGGCGCTCCACAGGCCGCGATCGAACGGCGTACCCAGCGCATCGCCGATGCGATGGTAGTTGAGCGCGAGCACGCCGGACCAGCGCACAGTCCGGTGCAGCACCCGGCGCAAACCGCTGCGGCAGAGCAGGTGTGACGCGATGGCCTTTTTCATTGGAGCACTCCGCGGTCAGCCCGGCGAAACCAGCTTGATGAAGCGGCGGATTGCGCGTACGCACAGCTGACGCAGGCGGTCGAGCAGTGCGCGCGCCGTATGCCTGCGGCACGTCGCGCAAAACAGCTGGCGTTGTTCAGTGGCCAGCGATTTCTTGTACGTGCTGACGCCCCGCAGGAAATCGTAGTGGGAGATGCCGCCCTGTGCCAGCTGCCGCATCAGCAGCAGGTTCGCCGCGGTACCCGAGCTGCGGACCACGCCAGGATCCAGCGGCGCCACGCCAAACTGGTACAGGTCGAACTTGCGCCCGGTCACGAAACCGTAGAGCACGGCAAAGATCCTTCCCTGGTGCGAGAACCGCGCCAGCACCACACGCCCGCTTGCCGTCCACCGCCTCACCAGGCCGCGATGGAACTCGGTGAAACGTGGCGCCGAGAAGCAACCCGGTTCACCGGCCGCCACCCAGCGCTCCTGGTGGACGCGCACGAGATCGTCGAAATGACGGTCGGCCGTGGCGGCATCGGCCAGCTCCGCCACGATGCCGGCACGCTCGGCGTCGCGCAGGTACTGGCGGGCGTGCTTGCGTGTCTTGGGCGACAGGCTGCCCAGGTAAGCCTCGAAGCCGTCGCCAAGCCAGGCGATCGGGCAGGCCCCGCGCGACGACAGTTGCAGGCGGGCGTGGCGAGGGAAATCGCTGCGCCAGCGCAACAGGGCCGCATGCTCGGAGAGATCGAGCAGCTCCAGGGTATCCCAGGCCATGGCGTCGATCGCCCGCCACGCGGCTTGCGCACAGGCCCGGTCCTCGCCGGGCAGGTGCAGCAGGTCCAGATAGTCGGCGCAGACCTCCTCGAACTCCTCTTCCCCGGTGGAGAGGAAGCGCAGGCAGCGCACCCCGAGCCAGCCGCCGCGACCCACGTCGAGGTACAGCGGCAGCGCGCCGACCAGGCGCGACCCCCGCCACAACGTGATGATGCGCAGACCGCCCTGGCCATATACGGGGCCGTAAACGTCCCACCAATGGCGCAACCAGGCAAAGTCCAGCGGGGTCGAGGCCGTGGGGCTGGCCTGGTGCAGTGCATCCCAGGCCGCGCGGATCGCGTCCCAGGCGGCGACGTCCCCGATGATGCGCAGCGTCGGTGCCGGGCCGTGCGAATCGTCAGTCACCGCGGGCTCCGGTGTACCCGGCGCCACCGGGGGCAGGGTCATGGCGAGGCAACCGTGCGCTGGCGCAGATGCCGGCGATGCGCCCGGAGCCAGCCGCGCAGCACCGCCGGCAGGTAGCAGCACACGAACAGCTCCCAGGCACGCCGCTGCCACCAGCGATGGCGGATGCTCGCAAACAGGTGGGATCGCGCCGCCGCCATGTCATTCGCCTCGAACTGCAGCTCCCCGATCCACTCGTGGGCATCGGCCAGGGCGCCTTCGATCATCCGCCGGGGCAGGTGGATCTCGCTGCGCGCGGACTCGATGAAGGGAGTGATCGTGCGCAGGAAATTGGTGGCGGTATGGATGCGGTATTCGGAACGGGTCAGGCGGTCGGGCATGCCGCGCTGGTACTGGATGGTGGGCAGGTCGAGGAAACCTACCGGCCCGTGGCGGCAGGTACGCAGGTGGAAATCGAAGTCTTCGCCGGAATAGCGCAGGGTCTCGTCGAAGGCCACCACCTTTTCCAGCCGCTCGCGGCGGATCAGCACGGTGGAGGTGTGCACCAGGTTGCCCATGATCATCTGCGAAAAGATCATGCCCATGCGCAAGGATGCCGCGCCGACCACCGCCTCCATCGACGGCGCGACCGAACGCAGCGGCACGCTCTGCGGAAACAGCCGATCCTGGGGAAACAGTGCGTAGGTGCTGTACATGCTGCGGATGTACGCGTGGTTGAACACGCGCCCGTTCGGGTCGATCGCCTCCATGTCGGTCCAGACCATGCCGAGCTCGGGAAACTGCCGCAGGCAGCGCAGCTGCAGCTCGAGCTTCCACGGTTGCCAGACGTCGTCCGAGTCGAGCAACGCCAGGAACTCGCCGCGTGCAAGCCGGATGCCGTGGTTGCGCGCCGCTGCGACCCCCGCGTTCGCCTGCGCGATGTAGTGGACGCGACGCTCGGTGCCATAGCGCCGGCGCACGAGTTCGGGCGTCTCGTCGGTGGAGCCGCCATCGACGAGCAGGATCTCGAGTTCGGCATGCGTCTGCGCGAGCACGCTGTCCAGCGTGCGCGCCAGGCAATAGGCCCGGTTGAAAGTGGGGATGACTACGCTGACCAGTGCCATGGGTACCCGACCGCTCCTGCATCCAGTGACCACTTGAAGCTTCGACTCGCCGCCACCCCACGCTTGCCGCGCGGATCACGCAGCCGCGGCGCGCTGTCTGCCTGATCCGTCCGGCTGCCCGAGGCGTCGCAGCTTCCGCGGCCGCACTCCTGGCGCCGGAAGTAGCGTCATTGTATGCGTTTTCCGCATCGCCAGACATGGCGTTTCACGCTTTCCCCGGGCGGATCGGAAGGCCTGCCGGGCGCCCGGCAGGCGGCCTTCACGGACCCGCTCAGGCGGCGGGTTTGCGCGCGATGAAGTCGATCGAGGTGATGCACAGGCGTTCGGCCGGGATCGACGCGAACTGCGGGGCGATGTTCAGTTCCGCCAGCTCGCGCAGGCGCCTGGCGGGGGGCGAGCTCACCCGGGTCACGATGGCGAAACCGGCCGCCTCGGCCTGCTCGACAAAGACGTCGGCGCGCAGCCGGTTTTGGTACAGGAACGCATTGTTCCAGCGCTGCCACTGCGCATCGGTGTATTGCAGGTAATTGAGCTGGGTGATGCGGGAGTCGACATAGGCGTAGTGATCACCGCAGTTGACCGAGTGGAACATGATCCCGCCGGGGCGCAGGATGCGCCTGGCCTCGCGGAAGATGCCGCCGATGGCTTCCGGCGCCACGTGCTCCAGCACGCTGTTGGAGAACACGCAATCGATATGGTCCCGGGGCAACTCGGTACGGGCGGCATCGGCCGGTGCGCGGTAATCGACCACGCCGGCGGTCGCCGCGGCCAGGTCGGCACATCGCTCCAGTGCGGCGGCCAACTGCTGCTGGCGCTGACGCACCTCTGCCTCGGGCAGGCCGGCGACCTCGGCGATCAGGGCGACATGCCGCTCCAGCCCGCGCGCGCAGGCGCGCACCAGATCCCGGCGCTGGTGCCGGTTGAGGTCGACGGTGACGACGCGCCGCGCGCCCGCCAGGAAACAGCACAACGGAAAAGTCGGATACCAGCCGCTGCCGATCTCGAACAGCCGCGCGCCCGCCACCGGCACGCCGACCTCGCGCAGCTGGTTGGCCATCAGCCGCCAGTCGTCGATCTTGATGTCGAACTCGCGATCGAAGTCGCGCAGCCCGCCGAACCGCCGCTGCAGCTGGTAGTGGACCGCGGCGCCGCCCGGCATCACGCCGAGCACCTTCTGCAGCATTCCCTTCGTGCGCCAGTCCATCTGTTTCCTCCTTCGAGGACGGAGATGATGCCGGGACCACGCCGCGGTGATCCGCGCGAGCGCGGCGCCGCTACGCCCCGGCAAGCCGATGCGGTGGCGGCGGCAGCAGGAAATCGCGGAACGCATGCGGGTCGCCGCGATGCCCGGCCTCGGCAGCCTTGATGATGTTGTAGGTCTCGCGCGCCGTCACGTAGTGCAGCACGTAGCGCTTGCCGTCGTTGTAGGCGCGCTCCAGGTGCTGGTGCATGCGCTGCGCGGCGTCGCCGAGCAGGGTGTCCATGTCGCGCTCCTGGGTGCCGTGCGTGTGGACCTTGACGAACACCCACTCCGGCCGCCCCTCGACGTGGATGCCGGTTTTCACCCACGCGTCGACCCGCTCGGGCGTGGGCGGGCAGCCGCGGCGCACGTCCGCGTTCTCGATCCGCGGCAGCACGCCGAACTTGCGCTCGCGCCAGTTCAGCCCCAGCGGCCCCTGCACGATCATCAGGTCGCCGCTGGGCGTGCCGCCCACGCGCACCGGCACGCCGGTGTCGTGCGATTTCGGGCGCAGCGGATCGTCGGTGGCGTAGTAGATGCTGTTGACCATCCGCGTCTGCGTGTCGCTGGGCGCGGAGGGCAGGGTGAAGTCGGCGTAGCAGCCCAGCTCGCGCAGCAGGATCAGCTCGTTGTTGATGCCGCACCAGCGGCCGTCGGCGCGCGAGTTGTCCAGGCACCAGTTGCCGTGGATGAAGCCGAAGCGCAGCTGGCCGGTGGCCGGATCGCGCGGCAACGCGCCGTGGCGCTCGTGCAGCAGGTTGTTGAAGCGCTCGATGGTCTGGCGGAAGTTGGCCTCGTTGTCGTTGTCGTGGTGAAGGTGGATCTCGATCTCGCCATAGCCCTCCGCGCAGAGCGCGGCGATCTTGTCCAGGTGTTCTTCCAGGTATTCCTCTTCCGGATAGAAGAACGTGTGCTGCGGCATCCGCCCGTCGGCGTCGCGGTGCATCGCGGCGAGGGCGCGGTAGTCACGGCACCAGCGGTCGACGCGCGCGCGCTGGGTGGCCAGGTCGACCTTGCCCCAGGCCGGCTCGAAATGGTCGACGAAGCAGAACATCACGTGGATCGGCCCGTCGACCGCCGGCGGACGCCGCCGGCGCAGGTAGCCGCCCAGCCAGTACTGCATGTTGCGCGCGCGGATCGCCACGGTGACGGCGATCGCGCACAGCGCCAGCAAACCCGCGATCAGCCAGGCGACGATCATGCGTGCACTCCTTCAGCCGTTGCGCCCAGGTCGGCGCCGGTGGGCAGCGGGCGGAACTCGAAACCCTCGGAACGCCACTGCGGCAGCAGCGTTTCCAGCATGCGGGTGCAGCAGTCGCTGTCGTCGTGCATCAGCAGCACGTCGCCCGGCCGCGGCGGTTGCGCGCGCATCGCCGCCACCAGTTCTGCCGGCGGCCGGTGCTGGTAGTCGAGGCTGTCGTAGGACCAGTACAGCAGGCGTCGCCGCTCGCGCGCGAGGCGCAGCGTGAGCGCCAGCGAGAACGCGCCGCTGGGCGGGCGTACGCCGTGGTGGAGCACGCCATCGAACGCCTGCAGCACCCGGTCGGTGCGGTCGATCTCGTCCATCATCCCGGCCAGCGACAGCCGGTTGAAATCCGGATGGCTCCAGGAGTGGTTGCCCAGCCGGTGCCCCTCGTCCAGCATGCGCCGTACCAGCTGCGGGTGGCGCTCGGCCTTGCTGCCGATCAGGAAGAACGTGGCGCGCACCTGGTGCTGCCGCAGCAGGTCGAGCAGGGCCGGCGTGTATTGCGGGTCGGGGCCGTCATCGAAGCTGAGGTACAGCTCGCGGGCGCCGCCGGGAGGCATGGCGGTGAGTACCACCGCAGCGGGCAGGCAACGCAGCAACCGCATGCGCTTCAACCAGCCGATCATGGCGACCATCCGTCGCTGCCGCGCACGCTGTGCCGGCACCGGCAGAAATCCTTGCTTGCAGGCATAATCCACCCTTGTCGTCGATGGCGTGCGCAGGGGCTGCTGCCGCCATCCGAATCCGACGCACAGGATATCTTCATTCGGCACTAAGCCGGGCGATTTTCGCATGTCCGCCGTCCTTCGGGCGGCCGCGCGGGGATTACGGCGCCGGCCCACACACCCACGTTTGCGATCCGCGGAGAGACGCGTGCTGCAGGGATATGGCCTGATCTACTTCGGCAACGACTGGTACGCGGAAAACCGTACCAGCAGCCATCACGTGGCCGAACGCCTGGCCCATGCCGCACCGCTGCTGTACGTCGACTCGCCCGGCATGCGCGCGCCGCAGGCCAGCGGGCGCGACCTGCGCCGCGCCTGGCGCAAGCTGCGCGCGGCCCTGCGCGCGCCGGTGCCGGTGCGCCCCAACCTGTGGCATTGCACCGTGCCGCAATTGCCGTTTCGGCGGGTGCCGGGGGTCGACTGGCTGAACCGCGTGTTCGGCCGCTGGGCGGTGCGCCGCGCCATGCGCGTGCTGGGCGACGTCACGCCGATCTCCTGGTTCGCGGTGCCGCACCCGGGTTTCCTGGCGCAGCAGCTGGGCGAGCGCCTGTGCGTGTACTACTGCATCGACGACTACGCGGCGCACCCGGGCGTGGACAGCGAGCTGATCGCCGCACGCGACCTCGATCTGACCCGCCGTGCCGACCTCGTCTTCGTCGCCCCGCCGGCGCTGCTGGAGGCCAAGCGCGCCATCAACCAAGCCACCCGCTTCTCGCCCCATGGCGTCGACACGGCCCTGTTCGGCCAGGCGCGCGACCCCGCCACGGCGGTGCCGGCCGCGGCGCGGGAGCTCGTCCACCCGGTGGTGGGCTATTTCGGCTCCCTTCACGAATGGATCGACCTGGAACTGATCGAATGGCTGGCGCGCGAGCGCCCGCAGTGGAGCTTCCTGCTGGTCGGCCACGCCGCCGTGGACGTGTCGCGCCTGCGCGCGCTGGACAACGTGCGGCTGGTCGGCGCTCAGCCGTACCGCGAGCTGCCGCGCTGGGCCAAGGCATTCGACGTGGCGATCATCCCGTACCGGCACAACCGCCAGGTCGCGAACGCCAATCCGCTGAAGGTGCGCGAGTACCTGGCCACCGGCAAGCCGGTGGTCAGCGTGAGCCAGCCGGAGATCGACAAGTTCGCGCGCTGGGTCGAGATCGCGGCGGACCGGGACGGCTTCCTGCACGGTCTGGATCGGGCGCTGCGGGACGACACGCCGGCGGCAGCCGACGCGCGCGTGGCCGCGGTGGCCGGACAAACGTGGGACAACCGCGTGGACGAGGTGTTGCGCGAAGTATCATCGGCGCTTGCACGCAAGCAGGCATGAATCAGTGGAAACAACAGGGGACAGGATGAACGCGGGAATCGAAGGGAAGCTGCGCATCGCCATCGTGGGTGCCGGCTACGTGGCGCGCCACCACATCGCCGCGCTGCGCCGGCTCGAGTTCGTCGAGATCGTGGGCATCTGCGACATCGACACCAAGGCCGCGCAGGCGCTGGCCACCAGCTTCGGGATCGAGTTCGTCACCGGCGACTTCACCCGGCTCGCCGAACGCCACCCGCATGCGGTGTACGTGCTCACGCCGCCGTCCAGCCACGCGCCGCTGACCCTGCAGGCGCTGGACATGGGCTGCCACGTGTTCGTGGAGAAGCCGATGGCCGACTCCGTCGCCGAGTGCGATGCGATGATCGCCAAGGCGCGCGACAAGGGCCTGTTGCTGTCGGTCGACCATTCCGACCATTTCGATCCGGTGGTGATGCAGGCGCAGGCCTGGGTCAAGGCCGGGCGCATCGGCGAGGTGCTGAGCTTCGACGTGCTGCGCAGCTCGGACTATCCGCCGTACGCGGGCGGCCCGCTGCCGGGCATGGTCAAGCAGGGCTCGTATCCGTTCCGCGACCTCGGCGTGCACGGCCTGTACGTGCTCGAATCCTTCCTCGGCCCGATCGGCGAGCTGGACGTGCGCTATCGCTCCAGCGGCCGCAGCACCAACCTGAAGTTCGACGAATGGGATGCCCGCGCACAATGCGCGGACGGCGTCGGCCGGCTGCTGCTGTCGTGGAACATCCGCCCGATGCAGAACCGCATCATCGTGCAGGGCACGCGCGGCATCATCGAGGCCGACCGTTTCCTGCAGATCTGCCGGATCAAGCGCGTGCTGCCCGGCCCGAAGTTCATCGGCATCGTGCTCACCGCCTTCACCAACGCCCTGCGCGACGTGGTGCGCGTGCCGTGGAACGTGCTGCGCTTCGCCACCGGCCGGCTGCGCCCCTCGCCCGGCATCCAGCACGGCGCGCAGGCATTTGCGCAGGCGCTGCATGAGGGCACCACGCCGCCGATCAGCGCGGAGGAAGGCCGCCGCCATGTCGCGCTGATGGAAACGGTGTGCGCGCAGGCGGATCGCGAACGGCGCGACGAACTGGCCGCGCGCATCGTGCCGCTGGCGCCGGTCGACGCGCTGGTGACGGGCGCCGCCGGTTTCCTCGGCCGCGCGCTGGTCGCCGCGCTGCGTGCAGGCGGGCAATCGGTGCGCGTGCTGGTGCGCCGGGCCGACCCGGCCGCCGAGAGCGCCGGCATCCAGGTGGTGGTGGGCGATCTGGGCGATCCGGCGATCGTCGACCATGCCGTGCAGGGCGCGCGCGTGGTCTACCACGTCGGCGCGGCGATGCGCGGCGGCCCCGGCGACTTCGAGGCGGGCACCGTGTGGGGCACCCGCAATGTGGTCGACGCCTGCGCCAGGCATGCGGTGGAGCGGCTGGTCTACGTCAGCTCGCTCAGCGTGCTCGACCACGCCGGCCGCGATCCGGCGGTGGCCGTCACCGAAAACTCGGCGTTCGAGCCCTGGCCCGACCGCCGCGGCGCCTATACCCAGACCAAGCTCACCGCCGAAGGAATCGTCAGCGACGCGATCCGCGAGCGCGCGCTGCCGGCGGTGATCGTGCGCCCGGGCCAGATCGTGGGGCCGGGGGCCGAGCGCGTGACCCCGAACGGCACGCTGGCGCTGGCCGGGCGCTGGATCGCGGTCGGCCCGGCGCAGCAGACTCTGCCGCTGGTCTACGTCGACGATGTCGTCGACGCGTTGCTGCTGGCCGCGCACGCACCCGCCGCGACGGGCCGGATCTTCAACGTGGTCGACCCGCAGATCGTCACCCAGGGCGATTACCTGGCCAGGGTGAAGGGCAAGCTGGGCGACGAGCTGAAGCTGCTGCGCGTGCCCACCGGCGTGTTCATGGCGCTGGCTGCCGGTGTGGAACTGCTCGGCAAGCTGCTTCACCGCAGCGTGCCGCTGACCCGCTACCGGGTCCGCTCGCTGCGCCCGCTGGCCAACTTCGACATCAGTGCGGCACGCAGCGGACTGGGCTGGGAACCGCGCATCGGCTTGCAGAAGGGTTTCGAGCGGATGTTCGCGACGAACGCGCAAACAGACAACGCGCCAGCGACAAAAGCCGACGACGCCTGACCGGCCCGCCCCGCGGGTCACGGGTGACCGGCAACGACCTCGCACAACACCCGCTCCAGCCGGTCGATGTTGTCGTCCCAGCGAAAACCCCGCGCGTGTTCGACGATGCGCTCGCCCTGCCATGCCCGGCCGGTGGCTTCCAGCAAGGCGGCGGACAACGCTGCCGGATCACGCACCGGCACCAGCATGCCGGCAAACTCCGGCAGCACTTCGGGGATGCCGCCGACCCGGCTGGCCACCACCGGGATGCCGCAGGACATCGCCTCCAGCACCACATTCGGCACCCCTTCGTTGTGGCTGGGCAGGCACAGCAGGTCAGCGGCGCGGAACCAGTCGCCCAGTTGCGCATGCGGCACGGCACCGACCAGGCTGACGCGTTCGGCGCAGCCCAGGGCGGCGGCCCGCGCGAGCAGTTCGTCGCGGCAGGCGCCGGCGCCGGCGTAGACCAGGGCCGCCTGCGGCCGCTGCGCCAGCACGGCGGGAAACGCCTCCAGCAAGTCCAGACAACCCTTCGTCGATTTCAGATTGCCGACGTAGAGCAGCAACGGCTGCTCGGCGCCCAGGCCCAGGCGTTGTCGCGCCGCCTCGCGCGAACCGGGCGAGAACCGCTGCGCATCGACGCCGTTGTAGATCGTGTGCACCCGCGTCGGGTCCGCGCCCAGCGCCACCGCCTTGTCGGCCAGTGCCTGGCTCACCGCCACCACTGCGCCCGCACGGCGCAACGCCGCGCCGATCTGCGGCCGGCGCAACGCACCCTCGGCCATCACGTTCAGGTCGCTGCCGTGCACCTTGACCACGTAGGGGATGTTCAGCCGGCGCGCCAGCCAGCCCGAGGCCACCGCGTCGGGATAGGCCCAGCTGGCCAGGATCGCGTCGTACTTCTCCGCGCGCAGGCGCCGGCCGTGCTGCAGCCAAAGCGAAGCGAACCAGCACCCGGCATGCAGCGAGCGCAGTCCCGGCGGAAACACGAAAGTGAAGTGGTCACGACGCAGGCCGGGCACGTCGACCGTGCCGCGCACGCCGCCCAGCCGCTCGCGAAAATCCACCGCGGTCAGCACGTGCACCTCGTGGCGCTGGCCCAGGCGCTCGAACTGCTGCCGGTTGAACGCGCCGCGCAGCGGGTCCCACGGCGTGGGAAACAGGTTGGTGGTGATCAGCAGTTTCATGCGCCGGCCGGCTCCCGCTCGCCGCGATAGAGCGATTCGTAGCGCGCGGCCATGCGCTCCAGCGAGCCTTCCGCCTCGACCCATGCGCGCCCGTGCGCGCCGAGTTCCTGCGCGGTCGCGGGCGCCTCCAGCAGCGCGATCATCGCCGCGGCCAGCGCCTCCGCGTCGGCGGCCGGCACCAGCTTGCCATTCACGCCCTCGCGCACAATCTCGCCGTTGCCGCCCACCGCGGTGGCGACGATGGGCAGGGCGCTGGCGCAGGCTTCCAGCAATGCCATCGAATAACCCTCGCTGAGCGAGGACAGCGCGAACAGGTCGAGCCCGGGGAGCAGTTCGCGCACGTCACTGCGATCGCCGAGAAAGCGCACGCTCCCGCCCGGCATCGTCGCAGCGGCAAGCTGCTCCAGCTCGGCGCGCAGTTCGCCGTCGCCGATCAGCAGCAGCACGACATCGGCCACGCGCTGGCGCACCACGGCGAAGGCGCGGATCAGGTTGGCCTGATCCTTGGTCCAGTTGAGCCGGCCCACGCTGCCGATCAGCCGCGCCTGCGGCGGCAGCGCCAGTCTCTCGCGCAGGCGCGCACGATGGTCGGGAGAGGCGGACAGAAACTGTTCCACGCGGATGCCGTTCGGCACCACGCAGGCCTTGCCCGGCGGCACGATGCCGCGGCGCATGGCGTCGTCGCGCGCGGCCGCGCACACCAGCGCCACCGCATCGGTGCGCGCCAGCGCGCGTCGATACAGGCCCTCGCGCCGGCGCGAGTTGCGGTTGGCGCCCATGCCGTGGCGCGTGTTGACGACACGGCCGATGCCCAGCCCGGTGCTGGCCCAGACCGCGTGGTAGTGCGCCACCGCGTTGTGGGTGTGCAGCACTTCGGTGGCGGGTGTCGCCAGGGCGCGGCGCAGGCGCAGCAGGGCGCGCAGATCCGGCCCGCGGCGCTTGCCGCAGGCGTGCACGGGAATGCCCTGGGCGTCCAGCTCGTGCGCCAGCGCGCCGGCTTCGAACAGGCAGACCACGCGGCAGCGGTGACCCTGCCGCTGCTGCATGGTCACCAGGTCGATGACCATGCGTTCCAGGCCGCCGCGGTTGAGGTTCTCGACGACGTGGACGATGTTCATGCCGCGGGCGCGGCCGGCAGTTCGGAGATGCACACGCGCCACTTGCCGCTGGGCGTGAGCGGGATGTCGTCGACGAAATGGACGTTCAATTGCAGGCTGTCGCCGACCACCTTGGCCAGCTCGCGGCGGATGTAGGCGAGCGAGGCTTCGTCGAAGCCGGGACCACGCACCAGCGACAGTTCGAGCTGGTCGAGCCGGCGCTGCACCACCTGGAAGCGCACCAGCCCCGGCACGTCCTTGAGCATGTGCGGGAAGAACTCGCCGGGCAGCAGGTGGCCGGCCGGGGTGCGGATCGCGTCGAGCAGGCGGCCATCCACGCGCTGCAGCAGCGGCAAGCCGCGACCGCAACTGCAGACGTGGTCGCTCGCGGTGGCGACGTCTCCGTTGAGGTAGCGCACGAACGGCATGCCGTAGTTGAACAGGTCGGTGATCACCACCTCGCCCGGCTCGGTGGCAGGCGCACCGGGGTGCCGCTGCAACTCCACCACCAGGTGATCGGCGTTGACGTGCAGGCCTTCGCGACGCTCGCATTCGGAGGCTATCAGCATGAACTCGCGGCAGCCGTAGGTGTTGTACGCCGGGCAGCCGAATGCACGCTCGATGATCTCGCGCTGGAACTCGTGCAGCGACTCCGCGGCGCCGATGATGCTCCGCGGCGCGGCCACGCGGCGACCGGTGTCGAGCAGCCATTGCGCCAGCCGCACCAGCGGGCCGACGTAGCCGACGATGACCTGCGGGCGGTAGTCGTCGATCGCGTCGGCGTAGCCGGCCATGTTGGCCTCGGTCATGCCGAAGCTGTTGAGCACGCGCCGGGCGAACGCCGCGTTGTACACGCGGTCCTTGAACTGCTGGAGCCGGTGCGGCGTGCCCACGGCCCCGCCCCACACGAACAAGGTGCGCCGGCCCATGCGCGAGCCGGCCCAGTCGTAGCCGCGCCACATCACTGCGGTGCGCCGCTCGTAGCTCTCGCGGGTGTAGCCGAAACGCAGCGGGTCACCAGTGGAGCCGCCGGTGGCCTTGGTCAGCACGCGGTCGTGCCAGCCCTCGGCCTGCAACGCATCGAAGTGCTGGCGGATGTCGGCCTTGGTCAGCACCGGCAGCTGCGCGTAGTCATCCAGGTTGCGGATGTCGGCGACGGCGACGCCGGCCTCGCGCCAGCGCTGCCGGTAATACGGAACCTTCTGCTCGCAGTGCTCCAGCAACCGCTTCAGGCGTTGCCACTGCAGCGCGGCGATCTGCTCCGGCGCCAGCCACTGGTCGCGCTGGTAGTCGGCCAGGTACGCCAGCGTGTGCCGCCGCCGCAGGCCGCTCTCCCACAGCGGGTAGAGCACGCGGGAAAACGCCTTCTCGTACCACGATGTCTTCATGGATCCCCCCAGGCGCGCGCACCGGCCCACGCCAGCAGACGGCCGAGCGGACGCGGTCGACCGGCGGCGTAGCGCTGGTGCAGGCTCTGCAATTGGGCAATGTCGGCGCGACTCCAGCACTGCAACAACAGGGTCAGCAACGCGTAGGACGCGGTCAGCACGAACGCGCCCAGCAGCAGGGTCGGGATCGGCCCCAGCTGCGCCGCGTGGACCAGCGAGGCGAGCCCGGCGGCCAGCGCCGCCGCCAGCACGATGCGCAGCAGCCGCAGCCACTCCAGCTGCACGCCGCTGATGCGGATGCCGATGGTCAGGTAGGAGGCGGCGATGACGAACAACAGGATCACGATGGCCGCCACCGAACCGTACAGGCCGAACCGCGCGATCAGCACGTAATCAAGCAGCATCTTCAGCACGCCAAGAATGATGGTGAGGATCAGCACCACGTTCTGCCGATCCGCACTGACCAGCAGGCTGGTGGCGCCCTGGGTCACCGTGCCCATGGCGCAGGCGAACAGGCACCAGCCGAACACCGGCGCCGCGGCGGCATAGGTCGCGCCATACAGCAGGCCGATCACCGCGCCGGCGAAGGTGCCGCCGAAGGCCACCACCGGCGCCGCCAGCAGGGCGAGATAGCTGGTCACGGCGACGAAGCGCCGGCCGCCGGCCTCGCGCCCCTGGCTCTGCGCCTTGGCCATCATCGGCAGCAGTACCGCCCCGAACACGCCCGGCACCAGCAGCATGATCCCGGTCGCCAGCTGGTAGGCGACCTTGAAATAGCCCGCCGAAGCGGCGCTGTCGAACAGGTTGAGGAACAGGATCTCCACGTCGCTGGCGATCAGGAAGCCCAGGATGATGGTGACCGAGACGATGCGCAGGTGCCGGCGCACCCGCTGCTGCAACACCTCGGGCACCGCCCCCGCGCCGGCATGCCGCGCCAGCAGGCGCCGCGCCTGGTGGCGCGAGGTGAGCAGGAACACCGCGCCGGAGATCAGGTAGACCACCAGGAACCAGAAGATCGACGCCCCCATCAGCATCGCCGCCGCCACCATCAGCAGGTTCAGCGGCGCGGAGATCAGGCTGACCTTGGCGGTGGCGTCGAACGCCTCGAAACCCTTGGCGACGGCGATGTTGAACATGTACGGCGCGCGCAACGCCACGGCGGCGGCAAGCATGACGAACTCGGTCACGCGCAGGTCGGCGGCGAAACGTGCGCCGAACAGCAGGTACAGCGCCAGCGCCAGCGCCATCACCGCGAGCAGGTGCCACATCTGCATGCGGCGCAGGTAACGCACCACCGGCACGATCAGCTCGTGCTGGTCGGCGCCGCGCAGCTCGGCGACGAACTTGATCACGCCGGTAGTGATGCCCGAGTTGGTCGCCACCACGCCGATCGCGGCAAACCAGATGAACAGGCCGTAGATGCCGTAATGCTGCGGTCCCAGCTGGCGCGCGATCAGGATCGCCGCCAGCATCCCCAGCGAGTACTCGACGTAGATGCCGATCGAGGAAAACAGGGTGTTGCGCAAGGCGCCGCTGCGAATGCTCATGAGCCGATCAGCAAGATGGTGGTGATGACGTACAACGCCACGATGGTGGCCACCGACACGGCCAGCCAGCGCATCCAGTGATCGGTCAGGCGCAGCAGCGGCACGCCCGGCCAGCGCTGGCGCGCGCCCATGTAATGGCCCACCACCAGCGCGACCAGCAGGTACATCACCACGGTGTAGCTGCGGCTGAGGAAGAACGCCGCGGAGAACAGCCCGTACAGCGACAACAGCAGGGTGAACGCGATCGCCCGTTCGCCCTGCCACGTGCCGGCCTGCGCCGACTCGACGGCCGTTTCGGGCTGGTGGCGCATCACGGTCATCATCATCCAGAAGCCGTAGGTGGTGAATGCCAGCCACAGGGTGTAGCCCAGAAACCCGGTTTCGGCCAGCACCAGTACCCAGGAGTTGTGCGCGGTGAGCTGATTGTAGTCGGTGAAGTTGCCGGGGCCGACGCCGAGCAGCGGGTTGGAGAAGAACATGTGCATGCCCTCGTACCAGGCATCCACCCGACCAAACGCCGATGACTCGTCCGGGTCCAGCTCCTGCATGCGCGAGGACAGCAGGCGCATCACCAGCAAACCCAGCACGCCCAGCACGCCGGCGGTGAACATGCCGCGGCGTCGCCACACGAAGATGCCGCCGACCACCAGCACCGCGAGCATGGCGCCGCGCGAATTGGTCAGGTAGATGCCGTACAGCAGCAGGCCCGCGGCGGCCAGCCACCAGATCCGGCGCAGGAAACCGCCCCCGCTGCTGAGGAAGAACGCCATCGGCAGCGTGGCGGCAAACAGCAGGCCCACGTCGTTGGGGTCGTTGAAGATGCCCACGTAGCGCACGCGCCCGTCCTCACCCAGCGGTACGCCGGTCCAGCCCATGCCGGTGTTCGCCTGCACGATGCTGTGCTGGGCCAGCACGCAGGCGCACAGCACGAACACCGCCATCGCGATGGTCACCCGGCGCTGCGTGGTGCAGGCGGAGGCGAAGACGAAGAACGCGATCACGATGGGGCCGAAACTCTCCAGCAGCGCAAGCGCGCCGCCGAACCAGTGGTTGGCGACCATCGACACCATGCCTACCAGCAGGAACACCGGCAACAACAGGAACTGCGGCGCGTCGAAATTCTTGCCGGCACGGATCATCCACGCCGCGAAAGCCAGCAGCAGCACCACCGGCAACAGCGGAATGCCCTCCAGCGCGGGCAAGAAATCCTGTGGCCGGACGATGGTGAGCGCGAGGTAGAGAAGGCTTAATGTGAACATGCGGCGTGATCAGGATCGAGCGCGTGACTCGGGGTGAAGAAACGACTGAGCCAGGCCATCACGATCGGTGCCGCGCCCCATGGACGGATGCACGCGTGCATTCGCTCGCCAACCCGCCCCGCACCGTCGGCGGGACTGACACGATGGTAGCAGTCGCCGCGGGCGACAGGCTGGCACGGTGCACGTTCCGCGCACGCCCCTCGTCGAGCCCGCACCTCAGCCCCCTCCGAGGCGCTTGCGCAGACGCGACCACAGGGAACCTTCCGCCGGTCGCGGCGAACCCGCGCCGGCTTCGGGCAGCTCGGCGGCCAGCGATGCCAGCGTGCCGGTGACCACGTTCAGCAGGCGCAGGCTCACGCCGGTCTCCTTGCGCACCCGGCTGGCGAACTCCACCGCCAGCATCGAGTGCCCGCCGAGGTCGAGGAAGTTGTCGTTGCGGCGAATCTCCTCGACGCCGATCAGCTCGCGCCAGAGGCCGGCGAGATACAGTTCGCGCGCATCGCTCATCGCGTCGGTCGCGGGCCCGGCCTGCCGGCCGGGACGCTGCTGCGCCACGACCGCCGCGGCGACGGGCTCGGGCAGTTGCTTGCGATCGATCTTGCCGTTGGGCGTCTTCGGCAGCTGCGCCAGGGTCTCGATGTGCTGCGGCAGCATGTAGCCGGGCAGGCGCTGGCGCAGGTGCTCGCGCAGCTCGCGGGCACCCGCCTCGACGTCGCCGTCCATCACCACGTACAGCACCATGCGCAGGTCGTTGTCGCCGAAGCGGCGCACCGCCGCCACGGATTCGTGCACCGCCGGGTGGCTGTCGGCGGCGGCCTCGATGTCGCCCAGCTCGATGCGGAAACCGCGAAGCTTGACCTGGTGGTCGACGCGCCCGTGGAAATGCAGCACGCCATGGCGCCAGGCACCCAGGTCGCCGCTGCGATACATGCGCGCGGTGCCGCCGACGAAGGGATCGTCGACGAAGCGCTCGGCGGTCAGCTCGGGCTGGAACAGATAGCCGGCGGCCACGCCATCGCCGCCGATCCAGATCTCGCCGATGACGCCCGGCGGCAATGGCCTACCCTGCGCGTCCAGCACGTAGATCCGCGTGTTGGCGATCGGCTTGCCCAGCGGCACCGTATCGAGATCCGGGCGGATTCGCGCCAGGCTGGACCAGATCGTGGTCTCGGTGGGGCCGTACAGATTCCAGAGCTCGCGGCAGCGCCCCGCCATGTTGCGCGCCAGTGCCGACGGCAGCGCTTCGCCGCCGACGAACAGGCGCAGCTGATCCAGCGCGCGATCCCGCCCGGCATCCTGCAACAGGCGCAGCACCGAGGGGGTCACCTGCAGCACGTTGCAGCCGCTGCGCTCGATCAGGTCCCACATCCGGTTCGGATCGTGCTGCTCCTCGTCGGTGGCGATCACCACGCGCCCGCCCACGGTCAGCGGCAGGTACAGCTCCAGCCCGGCAATGTCGAACGACAGCGTGGTGGCCGCGCACACGGTGTCGTCCCGGGTGAAACCCGGCTCGCGCGCCATCGCCAGCAGGAAGTTGACCAGGTTGCGGTGAAGCACGGCGACACCCTTGGGCTTGCCGGTGGAGCCGGAGGTGTACAGCACGTAGGCGGTGTCGTCGCCGTGCACCGGCGGCAAGTTGCCCTCGCCCGCCGGCTGCGCGGCCAGTGCGTCGACGTCGAGCAGTTCGCGACCTTCGGCGACCGCCGCCGGCAGCAGTGCCGCGTCGGTGACCAGCACATGGCGCAGCTGCGCATGCTCGGCCATGTAGTGCAGGCGATCCGGCGGGAAGGTGGGGTCCAGCGGCACGTAGGCGGCGCCACTGCGCAACACGCCGAGCACCGCCACCAGCATCGACAGGCTGCGCGGCACGCAGATGCCCACGCGGTCGCCGCGACCGAGGCCGTGACGACCCAGCGCCAGCGCGAGGTTGCGGCTGGCCTGGTCGAGCCACGCATAGTCGACGCGCTCGCCACCGCACTCGGCAGCGATGCGTTGCGGCGCGGCGCGCATCTGCGCCTCGATCAGCGCGGGCAGGCCCAGCGTGCGGTCGTAGTCCACCGCGGTCGCATTCCACTCCACGAGCACTTGCGTTCGTTCCGCCGCGTCCATCAGCTCGATGTCGCCCAGCGCGCGCTGCGGCGAGGCCACCGCCTGCGCCAGGATCTGCCGCAGGTAATCGATCCAGCGCGCCACGCTGGCGGCGTCGAAGATGTCGGTGTTGTAGGTGAGGCCGCCGGAAAGTCCCTGCGCGTGCTCGATGAACCACAGCCCGACGTCGTCAGCCGCGCCGTGCTGGAACACCGGGATGTTCTGGTGTTCCAGCTCGCCCCAGCGGCCCGGGCGCAGGCGCACGTCCTGGAACGAGAACATCGCCTGGCTCAGCGGCGGGCGGCTGTCGTCGCGGCGCAGGTCGAGGTCGATCACCAGTTGCTCGAACGGCACGTCGGCGCAGGCAAACGCATCAAGCACCACGCCACGCACCGCCTGCAGCGCGTCCAGGAACGAGGCGCCGTCTTCCAGCTGCACGCGCAGCGGCAGCGCGTTGACGAAGAAGCCCATCACCCGTTCCAGCTCGGGCGTGTCGCGACCGCGCACGGGCGTGTTCACGATCACCTCGCCCTGCCCGCTGAGCCGATGCAGCAGCACGCACCAGGCGGTCAGCAACACCATGAACAGCGTGCCCTGGCCCTGCTGGCCGAGCTGGCGCATGCCCGCCGCCTGGTCCGCCGGCAGATGGATCCACTCGGTGGCACCGGCGCCGCTCATGCGCGGCGGACGCGGGCGATCGACCGGCAACGCCAGCGGCTCCAGCGTGCCGGCCAGGCGCTTGCGCCAATGCGCCAGCTGGCGCTTCAGCTCGTCGCCACGCATCCATTGCGCATGCCACGCGGCGAAATCGGCGTACTCGACCGCCAGCGGCGGCAATGCAGGTTCCCGGCCGGCGGCACGCGCGGCGTACAGCGCCGACATCTCCTCGTACAGCAGGTCGAACGACCAGCCATCCCAGATCACGTGATGCGGCATGAAGAAGAACACGTGTTCGTCCGCAGCGAGCCGGAACAGCCTCACCCGGAACAGCGGCGGCGTGCCCAGGTCGAACGGCTCGGCGATCAGCTCCTCCAGCCGCCGGGCCAGTACGGCCTCGCGCCCGGCCGCGTCCACGCCGGAAAGATCCTCCAGCGGCAACGCGATCTCGAGCTCGGCATGGATGCGCTGGACCGCGGTCTTGTCGTCCAGCTCGATCGCCGTGCGCAAGGTCGGCTGGCGCCGCACCATGTCGCGCAGCGCCTGTTCGAAGGCCGCCACGTTCATCGGCCCGCGCAGGCGATGCGCGGACGGCGCGTGGTAGACCACCTGGCCGGGATTGAGCTGCTCCAGGTACCAGACGCGTTGCTGCATCAGCGAGAGCGGCGCGGTGCCGCGATCGGCGAGCCGCGGGATCGACGGCGGCGCCGGGCGGGCCTGGGCCGGATCGGTGTCCAGCGCGCGGATCGCCGCCGCCATCGCGGCCACGCTGGGGGCGTCGAACGCGGCGCGCAACGACAGGGTCAACCCCAGTTCGCGATTGAGCCGGGCGATCCAGCGCGAGGCCAGCAGCGAATGGCCGCCCAGGTCGAAGAAGTTGTCGTCCACGCCCGGCGCGTCCACGCCGAGCGTCGCGGCCATCGCTGCGGCCACGCGCTGTTCGAGTTCATCGCGTGGCGCCTGCTGTTCGCGTGCTCCGCTGCCCGCCGCCGTGTCGGGTGCCGGCAATCGCGTGCGATCGACCTTGCCGTTGGGCGACAGCGGGATTGCCGGCAGCATCACGTAGTGCGCCGGCACCATGTACTCGGGCAGGCTCGCGCGCAGGTGCGCGGACAGCGCCGCCGGATCGGCGCTGGCGCCAGCCGCGCCGGCGATGTACGCAACCAGGCGCATGTCGCCGGGGCGATCCTCGCGCGCCAGCACCACCGCCTGCGCCACCGCCGGTTCGTGGCGAGGCGGTGTTCGATCTCGCCCAGCTCGATGCGGAAACCGCGCAGCTTCACCTGGAAATCGTTGCGGCCGAGGTATTCGATGTTGCCGTCCGCACGCCAGCGACCGAGGTCGCCGGTCTTGTACATGCGTGCGTCGGCGTCGTGGGCGAACGGATCGGGCAGGAAGCGCTCGGCGGTCAGCGTCTCGCGGTTGAGGTAGCCGCGACCGACCTGCACGCCGCCGATGAAGATCTCGCCGGCCACGCCCACCGGCACCGGCTGGCCATAGCCATCGAGGATGTAGATGCGCGTGTTGGCCACCGGGCGGCCGATCGGAATGCTCGATGCGTCGTCGCCGGCCACGCACGCCCACGCGGTGACATCCACCGCCGCCTCGGTCGGGCCGTACAGGTTGTGCAGGCCCACGCCGGGCAACTGGCGGAAAAACGCCGCGGCCAGTACCGCCGGCAGCGCCTCGCCGCTGCAGATCACCTGCTTGAGGCTGGCGCACGCCGCGGTATCGCCGTGGTCGAGGAAGGCGTGCAGCATCGAAGGCACGAAATGGATCGTGCTGACCTGCTCGCGCCGGATGGTATCGGCCAGGTAGGCCGGATCGCGATGGCCGCCGGCACGCGCCATCACCAGCCGCGCGCCGCTCATCAGCGGCAGGAAGAACTCCCACACCGAGACGTCGAAACTGCACGGCGTCTTCTGCAGCACCACGTCGCGTGCATCGACAGCGAACATCTCCTGCATCCAGCGCAGCCGGTTGACCACGCCGCGATGCTCGTTCATCGCACCCTTCGGCAGGCCGGTGGAGCCAGAGGTGTAGATCACGTAGGCGAGGTGGCGGTCGTGCAGGCCGTTTGCCGCCGCGAGCGGGTTGGATGCCTCACACTCGGCCCATGCCGGCGCGGCCTGGTCCAGCGCCAACGGCGGCACGGCCGGCGCCAGCGGCGCCAACCGCGACACCAGCGCCTGCTGGGTCAGCAGCATTGCCGGCGCGCAGTCCTGCAGCATCCAGGCCAGGCGCTCGGGTGGATATTCCGGGTCGAGCGGCACGTACGCCGCGCCGGCCTTCAATATGGCCAGCAGGCCGACCACCAGCTCCAGCGAGCGCTCGGCGCAGATCGCCACGCGCTGGTCGGGGCGCACGCCGGACGCGCGCAGGTGATGGGCGAGCCGATTGGCCCGCTCGTTCAACCCGGCGTAGCTCAGCGTTGCGCCTTCATGGCTGACGGCAATCGCCTGCGGCGTGCGCGCCACCTGCGCCTCGATCAGTTCATGGATGCACTGCCCGGCCGGATAGTCGACGTGGGTGGCATTGAACTTCTCCAGCACCTTGCGCTGCTCGATGTCGGCCAGCAGCGGCAGCCGACCGAACGCCGTGTCGTCGTCGGCGGCCATCGCCTGCAGCAGGGTCTGGTAGTGCCCCAGCCACTGGCGGATCGTGGCACCGTCGAACAACTCGCGGTTGTACTGGCATTCCAGGCGCAGCTCGCCATGGCTTTGCACCGCGTTGATCGCCAGCTCGAAGTTCTCGTAGCGGCGCGGATTGCTGGCGAATTCCAGCTGCAGGCCGGGGAACGCCGAGTCCTCGTGGTCCAGCGCCTGGTCGATGTTGAACATCACGCTGACCAGCGGCAGGCGCGAAGGGTCGCGGCCGATGCGCAGCTTGCGCAGCAGGCTGCCGAAGGTGAGGCGCTGGTGTTCCAGCGCGTCGAGCAAGGTGGTTTGCGCCTGCTCGATGGCCAGCGCGGCGGGCCGGTCCAGGTCCGGCTCGAACAGCAGCGGCAAGGTGTTGACGCAGTGGCCGACCAGGGCGTCGTGGCCGTCGATCGCCTGCCCGGCGGTGGGGATGCCGATCACCACCCGCGACTGGTGTGCCAGCCGGATCAGCAAGGCGGCGAAACTGCCCAGCAAGGTGGCGAACAGGCTGGCGCCCTGGCGCGCGCCGAGGCGGCGGATCGCCGCGACCAGTTCCGCATCCAGCGTCCAGTCCTCGCGAGCGGAGCCGAAGCTGCGGCGGGCCGGGCGCGGGCGATCGGTGGGCAGGTCGAGCACCGGGATCTCGCCGGCGAAGCGCGCCAGCCAGTACTGCTCGTCCTGCGCGTATGCGGCATCCGGCTGGCAGGCCTGGGCCAGCGCGTAGTCGGCGAACGCTTCGGCCGGCGGCAGCGCCTCCACCGCGTGGCCGAGCCGCTGCGCGTACAGCGTGCCCAGCTCGCGCACCAGCACCCACCACGACCAGCCGTCGCAGACGATGTGATGGGCGGTGAGGATGAGCACGTGCTCGTCGTGCGCCAGGCGGAGCAACTCGCCGCGCAGCAGGTGATCGCGGCCCAGCGCGAACGGGGTTTCCACCACCGCGGCGCGACGCTCGGCCACGGCCTGCTCGCGCCGCGCCGGATCGGCGGCCGACAGGTCGAGCAACGGCAGCTCGAAGCTCACCTGCTCGCGTATGCACAGGGCTTCGCCATCCGGGCCGAAGCTGGCGCGCAGCGCATCGTGCCGATCCAGCAGCGACTGCAACGCCGCGTGCAGCGCGGCCGCATCGAGCACGCCGCGCAAGTGCAGCGAGACCGATTCGTTGTAGGCCAGCGAAGCCTCGGCGCCGAGCTGGTCGGCCAGCCAGATTTCGCGCTGCGGCTCGGTGCCGGGCACCACGCGCGACAGCGTGCCGTCGGCGAAGGGGTCGTAGTCGACGGCGAGCGCCGCGTCCCTGGCTGGGGTTCCGATGCTCATCGCGATCAACTTGCCTTGGTGTAGCTGCCCGGTTGCCCGGGAACCTGCACGAACCACGCCGGACGCCCGTCCGGTTCGCGGCCGATACGCGCGCCGGGCAGCGGCGGCTGGCGCGCGTCCATCACGGTGCGGGCGGTGGCGGTGCGCCGCGGCAGGAAGTCGGCCTCCTGCAGTTCGATCACCGAATCCTTCCAGGCCTGCGTGATCTGCCGGAAATCCGCCTCGCTGTGCGCGGAGGTGAAGAAGCAGGGGAAGTTGTCCAGGATGTGCACGCCGCGGCTGCGCATCATCGCGAACAGCAGATCCTGCAAGGGATGCTCTTCCAGGAACTGGGTCCTCCAGAACGACGCGAAGTGCTTGACCGCGATCGGCGCGCCGACTTCGTCGCAGAACGCGTTGAGCTCGGCGGCCATCGCCGTGGTGCGCGCGTTGAGCCGCTCCTGCAGGCCGGCGCCCTGCTCCTTGATGTGTTCGAGCACCGCCTGCGCCGCCGCCAGCGCCAGCGGGTGGCGCACGAAGGTGCCGGCGAAATAGGTCACGCCCACGGTCGGCACCGAGTCGTCGCCGAACTGCCAGCTGCCGCCGTCGAGCGCATCCATGAACTCGCGCTTGCCGGCGATCACGCCGATCGGATAACCGCCGCCGACCACCTTGCCGTAGGTGGCGAGGTCCGCCTGGATGCCGAACAGCGCCTGGGTGCCGCCGGGATGGGCGCGGAAGCCGGTGACGATCTCGTCGAAGATGCACAGCGTGCCGGAGGCGGCGGTGATCTTGCGCACTTCGCGCAGGAAATCGACTGGCTGGAAATCGGGCCGTCGGCTCTGCACCGGCTCGATCAGCACGGCGGCCAGCTCGTGCGCGCGCGCGCGGATGATCTCCAGCGATTCCGGCGTGCCGTAGTCCAGCACGATCACGTTCTCCGCCGTGTTGCGCATGATCCCGGGCGCGGCCGGCACCGCACGCAGCTTCTTCGTGCCGCGCACGATCACCTCGTCGATGATGCCGTGGTAGGAGCCGCTGAACAGCACCACGGTGCTGCGCCCGGTGACCGTGCGCGCGACCCGCAGCGCACCCAGCACGGCTTCCGAACCGGTGTTGCACAGGGCGGCGCGGTCGTGTCCGGTGACCTCGCACACCAGTCGCGCCACGTCGCCGGCGAGCGGATGCTGCGGGCCGATCTCGTAGCCGAGGTCGAGCTGGCGGCGGATGGCCTCCAGCACGAAATCCGGCTGCCAGCCGAACAGGCTCATGCCGAAGCCGTTCAGCGCATCCACGTATTCGTTGCCGTCCAGGTCCCACAGGCGCGAGCCCTTGGAGCGCTCGACCACCAGCGGGTAGACGATCTCCTTGGTCAGCGGGCGGAAGCCGTTCACCACGCGCGGGTCGGCCATGTGCGGGCGCTGCGCCTCGGTGTACTGCTTGGACTTGCGCGACCGCGCGACGTAGCGCTCGATGAAACGATCGAGCCGCTCGCGCTGGTGGCGGGACAGTTCCAGCTGGCCGTTGTCGATGCGCGCGATCGCGCCGAACGCCTTCTTGACGTCGTAGCGGGTGTGCGCCAGCGCCGCTTCCTCGTCGCGATCCGCGCTGGTCGACACGGGTGCTGCCGCCGGTGGCGTCGCCACGCTGGCCGGTGGTGCTGCTTGCTGTGCGGGCGCGACGGGTGCGGCGGCGCTCGCCGTTCCCCCGAGCAAGGCCAGCTGCTGTGCCATCAGTTGCATCTGCTGGTCGATCACGTGACGCACGTAGTCGTTGCCGCCCGCTCCCGCCGTCGGCAGCGCCGGCACGGCAAGCGTTGGCGCGGCGAGCGTCGGCGCAGCCACGGGGGCGGCGACCGGCGCGGCAACTGGCGCCGCCGTCGACGCGTCCGGCGGCATCTGCTCGTCCAGCAACGCCGCCAGCCGGTTCAGGCTGGCGTGGTCGACCATCAACTGGCGGAAGGTCACCTTGACCGGGAACACGCGCGACAGGTGCAGCGCGACCTGGGTCAGCATCAGGCTGTCCAGCCCGAGCTCGATGAAGTTGCTGGTGCTGTCGGCGTCGTCCAGTTCGATCCCGGTGATGTCCTCGAACACCGCCTTGAGCTGGTTCACCAGCCGGGGGCGGCGATCGGCGGGCATGGCGACTTGCGGCATGGGGGCTTCCTCGGCCGCGGGCGCGGCGGCGACGGGTGTCGGTTCTGGGAACGATGGCGCGGGCGCCGTGGCGGGTGCGGCATCCAGCCAGCAGCGCTGGCGTTCGAACGGATAGGTGGGCAGGCGCACGCGGCGGCGGCGCGCGCGATGGTCGAGTCGTGCCGGATCAAGCGCCATGCCGCGGCACCAGAGTTGGCCCGCGGCCTGCAGCAGCGCCGTGCGCTCCACGTCCGCCGCATCGGCCAGGCTGGGCACGGCGACGATGCGTTCGCGCGCGGTACCGAGTTGCTGTCGGGCGAGCGTGGTCAGCGTGTGGCGCGGCCCCACTTCCAGCAGCACGCGCGATGGCGCGTCGAGCACCCGCGCCAGCGCGCCGGAGAAGCGCACCGGCACGCGCAGGTGCTGCGTCCAGTAATCGATCGAGCCGGCCTGCGCGGGGTCGAGCCAGTCGCCCAGCGCGGTCGACACCAGGGGCAGCTGCGGGCGGCCCAGTTCGACGGCGGCAAGCGCCTCGCGGAACGGTGCCAGCACCGGCTCCATCATCGCCGAATGGAAGGCGTGCGAGGTCTGCAGCAGGCGCGCGGCGATGCCGTCCGCTTCGAGCGCCGCCCGGAAAGCCTCGACCGTCTCGGCCGGCCCGGCCACCACGAAGGCGCCAGGCGCGTTCTCCGCTGCCAGCGCCAGATCCGCCGGCAGGCGTGCCTGCAATGCATCCAGCGGCAGCCGCACCGACAGCATCGCGCCCGGTGGCTGCGCCTGCATCAGCTCGCCGCGCCGCGCCACCAGCGCGATCGCGTCGCGCAGGCTGAACACGCCGGCCAGCGTGGCTGCCACGAACTCGCCCACGCTGTGGCCGATCATCGCTGCCGGCACGAGGCCCAGGCTCATCCACCACTGCGCCAGCGCGTATTCGATGGCGAACGTCGCCGGCTGCATCACCGCCGTGGGCAGCAGCGCGGCCGGGTCGTCGGCGAACACGCACGCGGCGAGGTCGAAACCGCCCTGCTTGCGCAAGGCGCTGGCGCAAGCGTCGAATGCGTCGCGGAACACCGGCTCGCTGGCATGCAGCGCGCGACCCATGCCGGCATACTGGGCGCCCTGGCCCGGGAACAGGAAGACCACGTCGCTCGCCCGCGCCGGCGTGCTGCGCGTCGCCGCCGCGGCGATTTCCGCGCTGGCCAGCTGCGCGCTGGCGCTGGTGGCGGACTCGGTGACCACGGCCAGCCGATGGGCGAAGGCCTTGCGTCCGACCGCCAGCGTCCACGCCACGTCGGCAAGCTCGACTTCCGGAGAGTCCGCCAGGTGTGTGCCCAGCCGCGTGGCCGCCGTACCCAGTGCAGTGGCCGTGCGCGCCGACAGCAAAAGCAGTTGCGGCCCGGCGGTCGCCTCGCTCGGCGTCGGTGCGGGTGCTTCCTCCAGCACCACGTGCGCATTGGTGCCGCCCACGCCGAACGAACTCACGCCCGCGCGGCGCGGTACGCCGGGCGCGCTGGTCCAGTCATGCAGGCGATCGTTGACCACGAACGGCGAGCGGGCGAAGTCGATCGCCGGGTTGGCCGCGGCGTAATGCAGGCTCGGCGGAATCCGCCGCTCGGCCAGCGCCAGCGCAGTCTTGATCACGCCGGTCGCGCCGGCGGCGATCACCAGGTGGCCGACGTTGCTCTTGACCGAACCGAGGCGGCAGAAGCCGGTATCCGGCGTGTCGCGCCGGAACGCCTTGACCAGGCCCTCCACCTCGATCGGATCGCCGATCGGCGTGGCCGTGCCGTGCGCTTCCACGTAGGAGATGCTGCGCGCGTCGACGCCGGCGTTGCGCTGCGCCATCGCGACCACCGCGGCCTGGCCCTCGCTGCTGGGCGCCATGAAGCTGGCCTTGGTGCCGCCGTCGTTGTTGATCGCGCCACCGCGGATCACCGCGATGACCGGGTCGCCATCGGCCTGCGCGTCGGCCAGCCGCTTCAACAGCACCACCGCCGCACCGTCGCTGAACACCGTGCCCCGCGCCTCGGCGTCGAAGCTTCGCGTGTGGCCGTCCGGCGACAGCATCGCGCCGTCCTGGAACAGGTAGCCGCTGCGCGGCGGACAGGTGATCGAGGCACCGCCGGCCAGCGCCATCTCGCACTGGCCGCTGCGCAGGCTCTCCATCGCCTGGCAGATCGCCACCAGCGAGGTGGAACAGGCGGTGTGCACGCTCACCGCGGGACCGGTGAGGTCCAGCTTGTGTGCCACCCGCGGCGCGATGAAATCCTTCTCGTTGTCCAGCATCACCTGGAACGCGCCGAGCTTCCCGACCTGGTCGGGATGCGCGCTGACGTGGTGCTGGAAATAGGTCGCGTTGTACATGCCGGCGAACACGCCGACCGGGCCGTCCTGCGCGCCGGGTGCATGGCCGGCGCGTTCCAGGCACTCCCAGCACAGCTCCAGGAACAGCCGCTGCTGCGGGTCCATCAACTCCGCCTCGCGCGGGCTGATGCCGAAGAACGCGGCGTCGAACAGCTCCACGCCGTCGATCACGCCGCGCGCGGGCACGTAGGCCGGATCGTCGCGCAGGCTCGCCGGGATCGACGGGTCGAGCTCGCCCGGCGCGAAGCGGGTGATCGACTCGCGCCCCTCGCACAGGTTCTGCCAGAAGCTCTCGATGTCCGCGGCGCCGGGGAAGCGGCCGCTCATGCCGATGATCGCGATCGGCTCGGCACCGGCTTGCGCGCCGGCGGCACGCGGGCGGGCGAGGCGCGCCGGTTCGATGCCGTCGGCGCCGGCGTGATCGCGGTGGCGGGCCAGCGCCAGCGGCGTGGGATCGCGGAAGAAGGTCAGCACGTCCAGCGCGGCATCGCCGTCGCGGCGCAAGCGATCGATCAGCCGCACCGCCAGCAGCGAGCTGCCGCCCAGCTCGAAGAAGTTGTCGTGGCGGCCCACCTTGTCCAGCGCGAGGCTGGTGGCGAAGGCGGCGCACAGGCGCGTCTCGGCTTCGCCCACCGGGGCTTCGTAGGTCGTGGCCAGTTCCGGCCGTGCGCTGCCCGGCGCCGGCAGTGCGGCGCGGTCGAGCTTGCCGTTGGTGGTGACCGGCAGCGCGTCCAGCACCACCCACGCGGCCGGCAGCATGAACTCCGGCAGTTCGGCAGCCAAGCCGCGGCGCAGCGCCGGCTGGTCGGGGCGGGTGGCGGCGGGGACCACGTAGGCGACCAGGCGCTTGCCCAGCGGCGGGTCATCGCGCAGCACGACGGCGCAGGCGCGCACGCCGGGCTGGCGCAGCAGCGCTGCCTCGATCTCGCCGGTCTCGATGCGGTAGCCGCGGATCTTGACCTGGCCGTCGCGCCGGCCGACGAACTCCAGCACGCCGTCGTCGCGCCAGCGCACCAGGTCGCCGGTGCGATACAGGCGACCATCGGCGGCGCCGAACGGATCGGCCACGAAACGCTCGGCGGTCAGCTGCGCCCGTCCGAGGTAACCGCGCGCCACGCCGTCGCCACCCACGTGCAGCTCGCCGACCACGCCCGTCGGCACCAGCTCGCCGGCGCGATTGAGCACGTACACGCGGGTGTCGGCGATCGGCCGGCCGATCGGCACCGAGCGCGCGTCGGCCGGCAGGTCCCGCGGGATCGGCCAGGTGCAGGTGAACGTGGTGCACTCGGTCGGGCCGTAGCCGTTGATGATCTCCACGCCGGGCAAGGCCGCCAGCGCGCGGCGCACATGGTCGACCGACAGTGCCTCGCCACCGATCAGCAGCTGGCGCAACCCCTCCAGCCGACGCGGCGCCTCGTCGACCACGGCGTTGAACAGCGACGAGGTCAGCCACGCCGTGCCGACCCCTTCGCCGGCAATGGTTGCGGCCAGGCCGGCAGCGGTGGGGATAGTTTCGGGATGGACCACCACGCGACCGCCGTTCAGCAGCGCGCCCCAGATTTCCAGGGTCGACGCATCGAAGCCCAGCGGCGCGGCGTGCAACATGCGCGTGTCGGCATCCAGCCGCACGTAATCCACGCCGCACACCAGCCGGATGATCGAACGATGGGCGATCGCTACGCCCTTGGGGGTGCCGGTGGAGCCGGAGGTGTACATCACGTAGGCGAGCGCATCGCCGTCGACCACGGGCAGCGGCGCGTCGTGCGGCACGGGTACGGACTCGACGACATCCAGCGCAAGGCACGCCACTCCATCGGGCAACGGCAGCGTAGCCGCGACCGATGCGACCAGCACCATCCGCGCACCCGCATCGGCCAGCGCAAACGCCAACCGCTCCGGCGGGTGGCTGCGATCGAGCGGCAGGTAGGCCGCGCCGGCCTTGAGCACGCCGAGGATTGCCACCAGCGCCCCCGCCGAACGCTCCAGCGCGACGCCGACGATGTCGCCCGGCACGACGCCGGCATCGAGCAGATGCCGGGCCAAGGTGCTGGACCGCTCATCGAGTCGGGCATAGCTCAGGGCGTGCCCGCCCTCGACCACCGCCGGTGCATCCGCATGCGCGGCGGCGGTGCGGGAGAACAGCGCGGACACGCTGTCGCCGCGGTGTCGCGGCACCGCGGTGTCATTCCACTGCACCAGCAAGCGCTGGCGTTCGGCCGGAGCGAGGAGATCCGGCTCGGCGTCAGCTTCGTCGAGCAGGCCCGCCCAGGCGCGCTGCACGCAACCGGCCAGCAGCTCCACGCTCGCTGCCGTCAGCGGGCTGCGCCAGCGCAGTTCGAGGGCGATCGCGTCGCTGAAATCGAGGCGCCAGGTGGAGAGCGCGGCGGCGGCGTCCGGCAACGCTGCCTCCTGCAGCACCATCCACGCCACCGTGACCGGGGCGGCCGACCCGCGCGCTGCGGACAGCACGCCCTCCAGCCATGCCTTGCGTGGCGCGTCGCGGGGCACTGGCACGGTCAGCTGGCGGGTGCATCCGGCCTGGTGCAGCGTTGCCACGGCGGACTCGGCGCCGGTCAGCTGCGCCTCGACCCGCGCCAACGCGGCCAGCAGGGTCAGCGCCGCGCGCTCGGGATCGGCCGCGTGCAGCGCCGCCACGCAAGTGGCCAATGCGCCGTCGAGCGGCACGCGGCGGCTTTGCCAGGTTTCGTCATCGGCAGGCGCGATGCCCGGCAGCACGTCCAGCAACGACATGCCGTCGTCAATTGACACTGGATTGGATGCCGCGCCCACCACCCCTCCTGGTCGGGCGGCGATGACCGCCACGACACGCGCCGATCTCCCTCGGGCAGGATGCGCGCGATTCGCGAGGCACCGCGGATCGGCCGGCATCTGCCCAGCGAAGCCGCCTGGGAGCACCCGCTCATCGCGTCGTCTGCCAAACCAGCCTCTGGACGACAAGATTAGCGCAGAACCGCGTCGAACTGTGCAATGGGGCACGCCATTCAGACTGACTGCGTGCTACGCGGATGGACTATGGCGCGGCGGACTGGAACGCGAACAGCCACAGGATCGCCCGCTGGCGCGGGCTGCCGCTCCAGCTCACCCGGTAGGTACCGGCACGGTCGACCTGGCGGTAAGCCACCGCGCACTGCACGCCGCTTATCGGCGGCAGTTGCAGATAGCTGTCGATCACGGTGAAACCGTTGTCCGGCACGGCGCTCATCCGGCGTACATTGCCGTCACCCCACCACACCGCAATCAACGTGGCCGGCCCGGTCGTGGTGACCTCGCCGCTGGTCACGCTGAAGCGGTCGGCCGGATCGGAGAGCATGCCCTCCACCGTGCGCTTGAGCTTGCCCGCGATGCGCTGGACCAGACTGGGCGCGGGGTAATTCTGGGCGAAATCCTGCAGCACGCCGGCATGGCGGATTTCCACGAAGGGGATGGTGATCTCGCGCTCCGGCTCACCCGGCTTGTCGATGCTGACCGTATGGTGCCGGCCGCCCGGGCCGGCCAGCGACACGTAGGCCTTCACGTCGAAACGGCCCTGGTAGCCGTCGTAGACGGCGGTCGGACCCACCTGGGTCCAGTGCCGCCCATAACTGTCGGTCGGCGCCGCCGCGTTGCTGGCGAAGCCGCCATTGAGCACCAGCAACGCACTGCCCGCCGGCGCGGTGTCGAGCGGCGCGGTCACGGCGGGACTGCGGCCGCGATGATCGGCCTGCGCCAGCAAGGTGTGGGCGCCGAGCGTAGGCGGCGCGGGAGGAGCTGGCCGGTCGACGCCGGCTGCGGTCAGCGGAATGCAGGCCAGCATGAGCACGCGCCAGGCCCGGCGACCGCCGCGTCGCCGGCCGGACATCACGAGTCGCCAACCTTGGCGTACGGTGCGGCGTCCGAATCGACGGACGCGCCGGCCAGTCGCCGCGCCAGCCGCTTGCTGCCGATGTAGAGCCCGCCGGCCGCCAGCGTGGCGGCGTCGAACAACGGGAAGCGATCCACCGCCGGCGGCACCCAGCCCAGCCGGCGCAGCATGTCGTGGGTGCGATGCAGGAGGGAGTTGCGCCGGGTCGCGCGGGTGTAATAGGTGAAGCTCATGGTGATCGACGGGCCATCGCCGTTCTCGACCATGTGCGGACTGGTCGAGGGCATGTATGCGCCCATCCCGGGTTCCAGCTCGAACACCTGCGCACGCTCGCGATACTCCTCGCGCCACTGCAGCAGCTCCCGCGAATGGGTGCGATGGAAGCGGTCGCGCGCATGCTCGCTGACCACCTGCGTGTCGCGATGGTCCCACACGTAGATCCGCTTGCGGCCGTGCACCTGCAGGATGAAGTTGTGTTCCTTGTCCATGTGGAACGGCGTCACCGCCCGCGGCGAGGTGAGGAAGATCCAGCCGGCGCGATAGCACATGCCCGGGTCGACCGCCTCCACCTGCGGCCGGACCGAGTCGAGTACCTCGTCGACGACGGCGCGGTACTGCGGATCGGATTGCACGTTGAGCAGCGAAGTCCACGCCGCGGCATGCTCGATGTCGCTCAGCGTCGCCTCGACACCCTTGGCGTTGGGATGCAACCGGGGTGCTTCGTTGAACGACGTGCCCGCAGTGGCATCGCCGCTGTGCGAGCGCACGCGGCCACGCGCTTCCAGCCGCTTGCCCAGCTCGACCAGGGCCGGCAACTGCAGCGCGGGGTGCGTCGCCAGATGATGCCGCACGCCCTGTATCCGCCAGGGATCGAACTGATCCCAGGCGACTTCCAGCCACTTGGACGATGGACCCGACATGCCCCCTCCCGCGACCCGCCAGCCGCAAGCTGCGCCGCGGAATCGAAACGGCAGTGTGCCCCGCGCCCCGGCGCCCCGCAAGCTCAGTCGCGGCGGAAACAGAATCCGTGGTAACGATCGATCGAATGGTCCGGCTCGAACGGAATGCGCATGTGGCGCTCGGTCGTCGACCAGTGGTCGACCACGCGATAACCGGCTGCCGCGAACTCCTCGATGAAGGCGCCCAGCGCGGTCACCCGGTACGGGCAGTTGGCGATGCCGACCCGGCGCCGGGTGACACGTTGCAGGGTCACGAAGCTGCGCTCGGGGTGCAGCGGCGTCACGTTGACCAATACGTGGCGCGGCGGCGCGCGCAATGGTTGCAGCAACTGCGGCAGCGAGTAGTCGAGGTACTGCAGCACGCCGCTGCAGAGCAGCACGTCGCAACCGTCGGCGTCCTGCGGAGAGTCGGTGAAGCCGAGCTTGCCGGCGCCATCCTCGCGCTCGGCCAGCGCGCGCCCGGCCGCGACCACGGCGGGCACGTCGTGCACCAGCCAGCGCAGGTCATCGGGATACGGCAGGTGGTGGCGGAAACCGAAATAGCTGGTGCCCACGTTGCCGCCCAGGTCGAACAATTTCCGCGCGTCGCCGGCAAACAGTCGCGAGAGCCAGAACAGCACCGGGTAATCCACGATCTGCACACGCTCCAGCCGGTCGGCGTAGAGCTCGCCCGACTGCGGCTGGTCGTAGCTGGTCGGCAACGATGCCGGTGCCCCGGCACGCGCCGCCTCGACACTGGCAAACACGCCGCCGTAGGCATTGCCGGGCAACACGTCGCGGGCAAACAGGTGGCGATAGACCGGCCGCGCGAGCAGACGCACCCCCGGCAACTCCGCCACGCCCAACGCCACACCCCGCAAGCTTGCAGTCAGGCCCCTGGCCATCGTCGCCTCCCGCCGTTTTCGGTGCGTCACGCTAGCACGAGGCAGCGAGGGTGCGCCGCGGCCGCGGCGTCCAGCAGGTATAGTTCCGCACGGCAGCCGGTGCACGGATGGTGCGCGGCACATGGCCCGGCTTGCGGCATTCAAGGGGAAGCACGACGTGGCGCGCGAGACCGATTTTCTCGACCTCTACCGCTTGCTCGGTCTCGAACCGGGTTGTGGCCTGGACGAATTCAAGCACGCGTACCGGCGCCGGGTGTCGGTGCTGCACCCGGACCGTCGCGACGAGGATTCGCGCGGCGTCGCCGCGCAGCGGCTGCAGCAGCTCACCGCGATGTACGGCATGGCGATGGAGTTCCACCGCACGCATGGCCGCCTGCCCGGCGCCGCGGGCGTGCGGCCGTCCCAGCCGCCGAGGGGCGAAGCCGGGTCGGCCGCGGCGACGCAGCGGGTACTCGCGACACGGCGGCGTTCCCGTCGCTGGTTGTTGCTGCCGGCCGCTGCCATTGCGGCGTGGTGGCTGTGGCCGGGCGAACCGCCCGCGCCGCCCGCGGCCCCGCCCGCCGAAACCGTGCAGCCGCCGACGCATCGCGCCACGGCGACAGCGCCGGCGGAACGGCCGGCGTGGGGCCTGGGCATGGATGCCGCCAGCGTGCGCAGCATCGAAGGCGAACCCACGCTGATGGCCAGCGACCAGCGCTGGGAGTACGGCCCATCATGGGTGCGCTTCGAGAACGGCAAGGTGGTCGACTGGTACAGCTCACCGCTGTACCCGCTGCATGTGGCCGCGCACAGCAGCCCGCCGCAGGGCCAGTGAACGCGCGACACGCCGCACTCGCCCTGATCGACCGCGACCACCGCCCGGAGGTGCGTCTGCCGCGACCGGTGCGAACGCCGGTCGCGGTCCGGCTCAACCGCCGGGCTTGTACGGTGCCGGAAAGCCGGGAACCGGCAGCGCGCTGATCGGCACCGGGACGTAAACCGGCGTCGGCGGTGGCGGCGGGTTGCCCTGCACCGTGCCGTCGGTCGTCACGTAGAAGCTGAGTACACCCTTGTGGCTGCTCATGGTGGTGCCGCCCACGCTGATGTTGACGTTGCGCAACCCGGCGTTGGCCGAGGTGGTCACCGTGTAGCCGGTGTCCGGGAGCAGGTCGGTGACCACGTGGTAGGCCGACAACGGCTGCACTCCGTAGACGAGGTTGCCGCTGAGCGCGGTGCCGGGGGCGCCGCTGCTGCTCACCACCACGGCGTTGCCGTCGCTGGCGAGCAGTTCCACCCCGACGATGCCGCCCTGGCTCACCGTCACCGGGCTGGCCGTGGCGACCTTGGCGGCGGTGCCGGACAGGTCGAACACGGTCAGCCATCGCTGGCTGGCGCTGGTGTCGGGCGGGCGCACCTGCACCTGCCACGCCTTGATCGGGTTGTCGCCCGGATACATGCCGACCGTCGTGGTCTTGTTGCCGGTCGGCAGCACGGTGGTCATCGCGCCCACGTACTGGCCGTTGTAGCTGACGTCGAAGCGGTGCTGTCCCGCCGGCGCGCTGCCCGCGGCCGGGTTGGCCGGGAAATGCCAGGCCAGGTACTGGTCGTAGCCAGTGCTGCCTTCGGTGGTGCGGTCGTAGACGACGAAACGGTTCGGACGCAGGTAGACGACTTGCCGCGACCATGCCGACACCGCCGGCCCGGCGGAGAAGGTGCGATACATGTCCTCCAGGTGGGTAGCCAGCATGTAGACGTAGCCGTTGCCGTCCTCGTAGGCCGACACCGCGGTGCGCACGCCATCGTCCTCGGTGGTATTGGCCTCCTGGCCGAAACGCTGCGCCACCGAGCTGCCGCTCATGCTGCGCACGTAGAAGATGTTGTACAGCTGCCGGTTGCCGCTGTACTGGGTACCGTCGAGGTCGCCGTAGTTGTCGTTGAAGATCTTCGTCTCGTCGGCGTTGCCGCCAGGCTCGTGCACCAGCCAGCCGCCGGCATTGACCAGCAGCGGCGAGCCGCCGCGCACCAGCGCGAGGCTGCCCTGGTCGAAGAACTCGTGCCCGGCGGCGGGGTTGTTGGTGTAGGGGCCGGCGCGGAACGACATCCAGCTGGCGGCGGTGGTCCAGTCCGAGCGTGCCGCGACGGCGTTCATGCCCGGCGCGAAATAGGACAGCGGCAAGGTGCTCAGCGCCGCCTTCGGCGCATTCGGATCGATCGCCAGGAACTGCAGCCAGGCCGGCGCATCACTGTACCCGCCGGTGGCCTGGTCGACCGCCGCGAGGTACTGGTTGAACACCGCGACCTTGGGCGATTGCCAGTAGCTCAACGCACCGATGATCTGCTGGAACATGCCGACCGGGGTCGTGCCCGGCGGCGGCGAGGAGGGATCGCCGTTGGAGTGGTTGTCGTCACGGTCGTCGAAGTAGACCAGCGACGGCCAGGTGAAATGCATCGAGTAGTCGGCACTGTCCACCGGGAAGGTATACGGCGCGCTGGCATGCAGCAGGTCCTGCCCGGTGGCGGTCTTCACTTCGCGCGCGGGCAAGCTCATGTTGAGGATGCTCAGCGGCGCGTAGTTGCCGTAACCCTCCGGCCAGCCGCCACCGAGCATGTGCAGGCGATAGTACGGCTGCACCCGCGCGCCGAACTGGTTGCCCAGCCAGTCGGTCCACTGCGCCGGCGCGCTGGGATTTTCGCCGTAGGTGGCCAGCGAGATCACCGCCTTGGCGTGGAAGTAACCGGCGTAGTAGTTGCCGATGGGATTGCCATCGTAGGCAAACGAAGCACACCCGCCGGACTTTTCCCACGCGGCGATCCACGCGTTCGCGGTGGTGTAGATCTGCGTGCGCTGGGACGCGGTCAGCAGGTCGTAGACCCAGTCATAGCCCAGGCCGTAACCCACGCCGTAGAAGCGGATGCCGTAACCGCTGTCGGTGCACGGGTCCCAGCCGTTGCTGCCCGGGTAGGGCATCGACATCTTCATCAGGATGTCGACCGCCTTGGCGCCGTAGGGTGCCGCGGCCGCCGCATTGCTGGACTTCAGCACCTGGTAGCACATGCCTTCGGCCAGCAGCGCCGGCAGATAGGATTCGCCCTGGTAGCCCGAGCCGAGGTTCGGCTTGTCGGGGTACTGGTTGCCGGTGGGATACGCCACCGTGCCGCCGATGTAGGAATCGCAGGTGGCTTTCAGCGCCGTCCATTGCGGCGTGTTCGCCGCCGCGCGCTGGCGCAGCGCGGTCAGCGTGGAGGAGTCCAGAAGCAGCCGTGGATGCGCCGCCAGCGTCACGGCTTGCGGTCGCACCGGCACAGCGCTGAACGCAGCCGCCCGCGGCGCGCCCTGCACCGCGGAGGAATCGCGGCCGATCGACCCGGTCAGCCCGGCTGGCATGCCGACCGCATGCCTTGCAGCGGTGCTGCGGGAGGAGGCACCGGTGGCCGCCACCAGCGGCTGCACACCGACAACGCCACCGACAACGCGGGGGACCGGACGGGGCGTCGCTTCGGTCGTGGTCGCGCGGGCGCGCGGCGCGTTCGCCGGCGGCGCCACCGCTGCAGCATCGACCCGGGTCGCGCGTCGGCTCGTCGCCGCCGCGATGGTGGGGGAGACCCTGGCGTCAGCGGCATTTCCGAGCTTCTCCGCGGCAAGCGGCGAAGGCCTGGCGGGGGCCGCCGGCAGCCTGGCTGGCGCCGGCGCGGCGGCCATCGGACGGTAGGTCAGCGGTCGCGGTTCGTCATCGCGCGCCAGCAGCAGCGATACCGCAGTGAACAGCAGCATCAGCATCACGCCGCCACCGAGCAGCGCGGTACGCGTGCGTTGCGCGCGCAATGATGACGGAGCGGGCATCTCGCCGCTGCCCCGGGTCGGTGCTGCAGGCCTGTTCGGCGCAATCTGATCGGTGCGGGACATGGGGGGAATCCATAGGTAGGCCGATGCCAACGACCCAGCCTCGCCAAGCCGGCGGCTTGAGCTGGGTAGCTGATTATCCTGAATGCCCCGTGCCCGGAAAGCGTATCACCACACAATGCGGCGTCATAGCTGGCCCGGCAGCCATGACGCGCCAACCACGCCGCAGGTCCGGAAGACGGGTTCAAGCTTGCCGGGCCGGCCGGCCCGGAGGGAACCGCCAATCAGCGTGCGCCGCGGCGGAACAGCACCACTTCGACCGTCTGGAACAGGATCAGCAGGTCGAACAGCAGGTTGTGGTTCTTGACGTAGTACAGATCGTACTTGAGCTTTTCCTCGGCATCGGCCTCGGACGCGCCATACGGATAACGCAGCTGCGCCCAGCCGGCCAGACCGGGCTTGAGGCAATGACGCAGATCGTAGTAGCGGATCTTCTGGCCAAGGTCGATCACGAATTGCGGCCGCTCGGGCCGCGGGCCGATGAAGCTCATCTCGCCCTTGAGCACGTTCCACAACTGTGGCAGCTCGTCCAGGCGCACCTTGCGCGTGAAGCGGCCCACCCGGGTCACCCGGTCGTCGTCCTTGTTCGCCCAGCGCGCGATGCCGTCCAGCTCCGCGTCGGTGCGCATGCTGCGGAACTTGATCAGCTGGAACGTCTTGCCGCGCGCGCCGACGCGCTCCTGCCGGTAGAGAATGGGCTGGCCGGCACCGGACTCGATGCGGATGGCCAGCGCCACCAGCAGCATCAGCGGCCAGGTCAGCAGCAGCACCAGCGTGGCGATCAGCAGATCCGAGCAGCGCTTGCTGAAGCGGCGCAGCGGAGTGGCATCGAAGCCGCCGGAGAACACCAGCCAGGAGGGATCGGTCAGCGACAGCTGCACGCGGCCGGACTCGCGTTCGAAGAAGGTCGCCAGGTCGGTCACGTCGATGCCGTTCTGACGGCACTCCAGCAGGTCGCGCATGGGCAGCCCGCCGCGCCGGTCGTCCACGCCGACCACGATCTCGTCCACCTGGCGATGCAGCGCCCAGTCCACCAGCGAACCCTCGGGGCGCACCAGGGACATCGCGCCGACCTGCACCTCCTCGCCCTCGCGCGGCACGAAACCGAGCACGTTGAAGCCGATCCGGTCGGCGTGGCGGCGCATGCGCGTCTGGATCTGCGAGGCACGCTTGCCTGCACCCAGGATCAGCACCCGGCGCTGGAACACCACCGCGTCCACCAGGCGCAGGAACACCAGCCGGAAGCCCATCATCAGGGCGAAGGACAGCAGCAGCGCGATGGTCAGCACGCCGCGGCCGACATAGGCCTGCGGCAGCAGGTAATACATGATGAAGACGCCCACGCCACCGAGCACGAAACCCACGCTCTGGCGCGCCAGCACGCCGAACCAGCTCGTTCGCATGTGCGACTGGTAGTGACCCAGGGCGACCATCGCCAGCAGCATGATCACGGCGAACGCCAGCGAGCGCTCGGGCATGTGGTGGGAGAACTGGGCCAGATCGGCAGGCCGATTGAAATAACGCAGGTACATGGCCGCGTTGAGCGAAAAGCCCAGCAGCACCATGTCCACAGCCGCCAGCAGCAATAGCCAGCGGTTGGCTTTACGACGCAGAAAGCGAAACATCTCCATCCCCCCAACCCTTGCCACTCCAACCAGCATGGCGAACCGACGGCACCGCTTGGCGCTCGTCCCCGCCTGGCGGCGGGCCTGCACCTATACACTAAACTTGTACCGGATACAACCACATCCGTCACAAATTGATGGGTGACCGGCTACGATTCGGCAGGTTCGGCAGGCAGACAGCACGGCATGCCGGCGGCCACCGCAGGGGGGCACACCACGCCAGGCTCCATACCCGCACACATTCCGGCGCCCGGAAACGAACCGGCCCGCCAGTGGCGGGCCGGTGCAAGCGAGTGCAGACCGACGCTCAGAGGATGTAGACGAACATGAACAAGCCCAGCCACACCACGTCGACGAAGTGCCAGTACCAGGCCACCGCCTCGAAGCCGAAGTGATGGTCCTTGCTGAAGTGGCCCTTCAGCACGCGCAGCCAGATCACCGCCAGCATGATCGTGCCCAGGGTCACGTGCAGGCCATGGAAGCCGGTCAGCATGAAGAAGGTCGAGCCGTAGACGCCGCTGCCCAGGGTGAGGTTGAGCTCGTGGTAGGCCTCGATGTACTCGTGCGCCTGGAAGTACAGGAAGGTGGCGCCCAGCAGCACGGTCAGGCCCAGGAACAGCAGAATCCGGCCGCGATGCCCGGCGCGCAGGGCGTGGTGGGCGATCGTCACGGTGACGCTGGAGGTCAGCAGGATCAGCGTGTTCAGCAACGGCAGCCCCCACGCAGGCACCGTTTCGAACGCCCCGCCGATCTTCGCCGGACCATTGCCGCCGTTGGCACCCCAGGCCGCGGTGTAGTCGCTCCACAGGAACTGGTGGGTCAATACGCCATGGCCTTCGCCACCGAGCCACGGCACCGAGAACATGCGGATGTAGAACAGCGCACCGAAGAACGCACCGAAGAACATCACCTCGGAGAAGATGAACCACATCATCCCCATGCGGAACGAGGTATCGACCTGGTGGTTGTAGTCGCCGGCCAGCGATTCGCGGATGACCGAACGGAACCAGCCGAAGAACATCCCCAGCACGCCGATCACGCCGAGGACGAACACCGATTTGCCGAAACCGGTCGCACCCGGCTCGGCGTTGAGCCAGTGCCCGGCACCGAACATGAAGATGAACATGACGACCGCGGCGACGATCGGCCAGTAGCTCTTGGCCGGTACAAAGTAAACGTCGTGTTGCTGACCCATGCTGAGACCCCGTGGATTTCTCTTGATGACTCTGCCCCGCCATGCCGCTCGGGGACCTGCCTGCCGGTCGTGCCGACCCGGGTGATTGAAGTGGAAAGGTGCTGGCGCGGTTATTTCATCAGCAGGATCTGCAGGAACGCCAGCAGATAGAAGCCGATCACTACCGCGACCAGGATCTTCACCGTGCGGCGCACGCCGCGGCGCTGGTCCGCGGCGTGGATGTCGTCAACCGGCTGTGTCATTTCCACGGCTTCCCCGCCGATCAGGCGTGCACGTTGCCGTGCGCCAGCTCTTCGTCATGGATCACCGGCGGCACCGAGAAGGTATGGTGCGGCGCCGGCGAAGGCACGGTCCATTCCAGTCCCTTGGCGCCTTCCCACACGCGGTCGGTGGCCTTCTTCCTGGAGAAGAACACGCAGTGGATCACCACGCCGAGGAAGATCAGCTGCGAGGCACCGAACAGGAAGCCACCGATCGAGCTGACCATGTTGAAGTTGGCGAACGCCACGTTGTAATCGGGGATGCGCCGCGGCATGCCGGCCAGGCCGAGGAAGTGCTGCGGGAAGAACAGCACGTTCACGAACACCACGCTGCACCAGAAGTGCACCTTGCCCCAGAACTCGTTGTACATGTGGCCGGTCCACTTCGGCAGCCAGTAGTAGGTGGCCGCCATGATCGCGAACGCCGCGCCGGTCACCAGCACGTAGTGGAAGTGCGCCACCACGAAGTAGGTGTCGTGGTACTGGAAGTCGGCCGGCACCAGCGCCAGCATCAGGCCGGAGAAGCCGCCGATGGTGAACAGGATCACGAACGCGATCGCGAACAGCATCGGCGTCTCGAACGTCATCGAGCCGCCCCACATCGTGGCCACCCAGTTGAACACCTTCACGCCCGTGGGCACCGCGATCAGCATCGTCGCGTACATGAAGAAGATGTCCGCGCCCAGCGGCAGGCCCACCGCGAACATGTGGTGCGCCCACACGATGAACGACAGGAACGCGATGCAGGCGAGCGCGAACACCATCGCCTTGTAGCCGAAGATCGGCTTGCGCGCGAAGGTGGGCACGATCTCCGAGATGATCCCGAACGCCGGCAGGATCATGATGTAGACCTCGGGGTGGCCGAAGAACCAGAACACGTGCTGGTACAGCACGGGGTCGCCGCCGCCGCCCGGATTGAAGAAGCTGGTGCCGAAGTACTTGTCGGTCAGCAGCATGGTCACCGCACCGGCCAGCACCGGCATCACGGCGATCAGCAGGAACGCGGTGATCAGCCAGCTCCACACGAACACCGGCATCTTCAGCAGGTCCATGCCCGGCGCGCGCATGTTGAGGATGGTGGCGATGATGTTGATCGCGCCCATGATCGAGCTGATGCCCATCAGATGGATGGCGAACACCACGTAGGCCAGCGAATCGCTCTGCAGCGACAGCGGCGGATACATCGTCCAGCCGCCGGCCGGCGCGCCGCCCGGCGAGAACAGCGTGGACAGCATCAGCAGGAAGGCGAACGGAAGAATCCAGAACGACAGGTTGTTCATGCGCGGCAGCGCCATGTCCGGCGCGCCCACCATCAGCGGGATCATCCAGTTACCCAGGCCCACGAACGCCGGCATGATCGCGCCGAAGATCATGATCAGGCCGTGCATGGTGGTCAGCTCGTTGAAGAAGTACGGCTGCACCAGCTGCAGGCCGGGCTTGAACAACTCGGCGCGGATGGTCATCGCGAAACTGCCGCCGATGAAGAACATCGTCAGCGCGAAGATCAGGTACAGCGTACCGATGTCCTTGTGATTGGTGGACATGCACCAGCGTTGGAAGAAACTCTTCGGCGCGCCGTGGTGATCATCGTGCTGATCATGGGTGGCTGCGTAGGACATGGCCATGCACCTCTAACCTGTAATGGAATGCGACTGCAACGAAAACGCGGATGGGGTCGGGCTCAGCCCGGCGGAGTGGTCGCCGCGGCAGTGGCCGCCGTGCCCGCGTCAATCGGCGCGGGGGGCGGCAGGGACTTGCCGGAAGCGGCTTCCTGCTCGGCCAGCCACTTGGCGAAGTCCGCCTTCGACTTGGCCACCACCACGATCGGCATGAAGCCGTGGTCCTGGCCGCACAGCTCGGCGCACTGGCCGCGGTACGTGCCCGGCTCCTTGATGTTGGTCCAGGCCGCGTTGACAATGCCGGGGATCGCGTCGAGCTTCCAGCCCAGCGCCGGCACCCACCACGAATGGATCACGTCGCCGCCGGTGATGATGAAGCGGATCTTGGTGTCGACCGGCACCACCAGCGGCTTGTCGACGTTGAGCAGGTAGGTCTGCTCGTCGCCCACCTTGACCGCATACGGGTCCATGCCCGAATCGAGCTGGCGGGTGTCGTCGCTCTGCTTGTCCAGCCTGGACATGAAGCCGACCTTGTCGATCGGCTTGCCCATGTAGCTGACGTAGTCGTAGCGCCACTTCCACTGGTAGCCGGTGACCTTCACCGTCATCTGCGAGCCGGTGGTATCGGCCCAGCTGGTGAGGCCGCCGGTGGCCAGATACGCCAGGGTGATCAGGATCAGCACCGGAATCGTGGTCCAGACCACTTCCAGCACGGTGTTGTGCGCCCACTTCTCGGCCACCGCGCCGCGCGATTTGCGGAAGCGGAACATCGCGACGAACATGGCGCCGAACACCAGCACGCCGATCACCACGCAAACCCACAGCGAGATGTTGTTCAGATCGTAGGGGACGTGCGACCAGGTGCTCGCGCCGCGCTCCATGTTCAGCTGCCATGGATGCGGATTCGCCTGCACGGCACCGCCGAACGTCGCAAGGGCAAGGCCCGCCGTCGCCATGATTGATCGCCTGATCCCGCCAGATGTCATGTCTTGCACCTTTGTCATTGCTGTTTGCGCCACGTTCCGGTCGAGCCGGCCAGCAGCACCCTGAGTCGCTTCGCCAGCTCGACGCGTTCCGTTGCCGCCAGAAACGCGCCGATCTCCAGATCGCGGCCGTGCGATGTCAACACCAGGCGTCCATTGCCGGTATCCAGCCGCACGCGCACCCAGCAAGACTGGAAGCGAGTGCAACGCCGGCCCGGCAGCGACTGCACCTCCAGCGACGATTCGTCGAGAGTGATGCGCTCGCAGCGGTCGCCGGCCCGCCAGGCCACGCTCAACGCGATGGCCATGGCGGCGGATTCCACCAGGGCAAACAGCGGAGCAAACACGTTCCCCTGCCACGCCCCCAGTTCTGCCGTTGTCAGCGCCAATGCCACCAGAACCACGATCAGTCGACGCAGGCCGCGGCGGCTGAGCGAGCGATTGGGCTTGAGCCACATCGTCACGCAGGGCAAGCCGGCGCTGGCTGGTCGAAGCACGATCATGGAGATCCGGCGTGCCTGGAACTGCCGGAATGATAGGCCGCGGCGGCGCAGTGGGCAAGAATGTCGCACCCGATTGACTTCGATCAACGCACACCGTGACCTCGACAGGCACCGCAAGCCATTCGCGCCCGTGCGGCAGATCACCCTGCCCGAGGCGGATTTTCGCGCGTGGCGGCGCGTCCCCACGGCCGGGCACGAAGCGTACAATCGCGGGTTTATTCCATCCCCCACGACCGGCACCGACACGACCGTGACCTCACCCATCCTGAGTCCCGAGCTGCCCGCTCGAACCACACCCGCGCGCGCGCGCATCACTGCTGCCTGGCTGCGCGACGAGACCGAAGCGGTCAACGACCTGCTCGACCAGGCTGCGCTGCCGGCGGAGGAACGCGAACAGGTAGTCGACCGCGCTGCCGCGCTGGTCACCCGCGTGCGTGCGCGGGCGAAGGACCAGAGCGTGGTCGAGTCCTTCATGCGCCAGTACGACCTGTCCAGCGAGGAAGGCATCCTGCTGATGTGCGTGGCCGAGGCGCTGCTGCGCATCCCGGACAAGACCACCACCGACAAGCTGATCCGCGACAAGCTCGGCGACGCCAACTGGCGCAAGCATCTGGGCCGCAGCGAATCGCTGCTGGTCAACGCCTCCACCTGGGGCCTGCTGCTCACCGGCCGGCTGGTCAACCTGGCCGACGGCAGCGGCGACGATTTCAACGGCGCACTGCGCCGGCTGGTCGCCCGCGTGGGCGACCCCGCGATCCGCGCGGCGGTGCGCCAGGCCATGCGCATCATGGGCCACCAGTTCGTGATGGGCCGCGATATCGAGGAAGCGCTCGACCGCAGCCTGAAGAAGGAGAACGCGGTGTTCCGCTACTCCTTCGACATGCTGGGCGAGTCGGCGTTGACCGCCGACACCGCCGAGCGCTACCAGCAGGATTACCGCAACGCGATCGCCGCGCTGGGCGCGCGCGGCCCGTATGCGAACCACACCGACGCGCCGTCGATCTCGGTGAAATTGTCGGCGCTGTTCCCGCGCTACGAAGTGGCCCAGCGCGCACGGGCGCACCAGGCGCTCACCGAAAAGCTGCTGGAGCTGTCGCAGCTGGCGATGAAGCACGGCATCGCGCTGTCGGTCGACGCCGAGGAGGCCGACCGGCTGGAGCTGTCGCTGGACGTGATCGGCGATGTCTTCGCGCACCCCTCGCTGGAAGGCTGGAACGGCCTGGGCATCGTGGTGCAGGCGTACGCCAAGCGCACGCCGTTCGTGATCGACTGGCTGGTGGAGACAGCACTGGCCAGCGGCCGGCGCTGGTACGTGCGGCTGGTCAAGGGTGCCTACTGGGACGCCGAGATCAAGAAGGCGCAGGAGCAGGGCCTGGGCGGCTACCCGGTGTTCACCCGCAAGCCGAATACCGACGTCTCCTATCTGGCCTGCGCGCGGCGCCTGTTCAACGCGGGCGGCAACCTGATCTATCCGCAGTTCGCCACCCACAACGCGCACACCATCGCCGCCGTGCACCACATCGCGCAGGGCCGGCCGTTCGAGTTCCAGCGCCTGCACGGCATGGGCAGCGACCTGTATGCCGAGGTGATCGGCAAGCAGAGCTTCAACGTGCCCTGCCGCGTGTATGCGCCGGTCGGCTCGCACGAGGACCTGCTGCCCTACCTGGTGCGCCGCCTGCTCGAGAACGGCGCCAACACCAGCTTCGTCAACCGCGTGGTGGACGAGGACGTGCCCGCGCGCGAGCTGGTGGCCGACCCCTGCGAGACGGTGCGCGCGTTCGATCACATCCCGCACCCGCGCATCCCGCTGCCGGCCAATCTCTACGGTGAACTTCGGAAGAATTCCATGGGCGTCAACTTTGCCAACGACAACGAACTGAACGACCTCGCCGCCGCGGTCAACGCGCAGCAGGGCCCGTGGGCCGCCGGCCCGTTGGTGCCCGGCGCCAGCAGCCAGGGCCCCACGGTGCAGGTCACCGATCCGTCCGACCGCCGCCGCATCATCGGCAGCTACCTCAGCGCCGACCAGGCCACCGTCGATCGGGCGATGGCCAACGCGGCGGCTGCGCAGGACCGCTGGAACAACCTGCCGGTGGCCAATCGCGCCGCCATGCTCGAATTCGCCGCCGACCAGTTGGAGGCGCGCCGCGCCGAGTTCATCGCGCTGTGCGTGCGCGAGGCAGGCAAGAGCCTGCCCGACGCAATCGCCGAAGTGCGCGAGGCGGCCGACTTCCTGCGCTACTACGCCACCATGGCGCGCCGCCTGTTTGCCGAACCCGAGCAACTGCCCGGCCCCACCGGCGAGACCAACCAGTTGTACCTGGGCGGTCGCGGCGTGTTCGTGGGCATCAGCCCGTGGAACTTCCCGCTGGCGATCTTCATCGGCCAGGTCAGCGCCGCACTGGCGGCGGGCAACACGGTGATCGCCAAGCCGGCCGAACAGACCAGCCTGATCGGCCATCTCGCCACGCAGCTGCTGCACGAGGCCGGCGTGCCGAAGGAGGTGCTGCAGTTCGTCCCGGGTGACGGCCCCACGGTGGGCGCCGCGCTCACCCGCGACCCACGCGTGGCCGGCGTGGTGTTCACCGGCGCCACCGAAACCGCGTGGGCGATCAACCGCGCGCTGGCGGCGCGCGACGCGCAGATCGCCGTGCTGGTGGCCGAGACCGGCGGCCAGAACGCGATGATCGCCGACTCCTCCGCGCTGCCCGAGCAGATCGTCAAGGACGTGATCGCCTCGGCCTTCCAGTCCGCCGGCCAGCGCTGCTCGGCGGCACGCGTGCTGTACATCCAGGAAGACATCGCCGACAAGGTGATCGACATGCTCGCCGGCGCGATGGCCGAGCTGAAGGTGGGCGACCCGGGCCTGCTGTCGACCGACGTCGGCCCGGTCATCGATGAGGATGCCAGGGCGATCCTGGTGGCCCACGCCGAACGCATGGACAAGGAGGCGAAGAAGATCGCCGAAGCGCCGATGGACCCGGCCGCCACCGCGCACGGCACCTTCTTCGCGCCGCGCGCCTACGAGATTCCCTCGCTGTCGGTGCTCAAGCGCGAGGTGTTCGGCCCGGTGCTGCACCTGATCCGCTTCAAGGCCAGCGAGCTGAAGAACGTCGTCAACGAGATCAACAGCACCGGCTACGGCCTCACCCTCGGCGTGCACAGCCGCATCGACGCCACCGTGCACTACATCAGCCAGCACGCCCGCGTCGGCAACTGCTACGTCAACCGCAACCAGATCGGCGCGGTGGTCGGCGTGCAGCCGTTCGGCGGCGAAGGCCTGTCCGGCACCGGTCCCAAGGCCGGCGGTCCGCACTACCTGCTGCGCTTCGCCGGCGAACGCACGCTGACCATCAACACCACGGCATCGGGCGGCAACGCCTCGCTGCTGACGATCGGGGAGTAGGAGCCGGGGCCGGGAGCGCGCAAGCGTTCGCCGGACGCTTGCGCCCGCTTGTGCGGCGCGCAAGCGGGCGCCGCCCCCGGCATGTTAGAAAGTCCGGACTGCAGGCCGTCGCGGCCTGCCTGCGTCGGAGCATCGGCACCATGGCACGACCCGCCGGCATGATCGGCCTGCATTCCTCCGCGGCGACGGCAGCGGCGACGGACGATCCGCGCTACACCGCCGCGGAGTTCCCGACCAACAAGCTGTTGTACCTGACCCAGCTCGCCGATGCCTGCGGCATCGACTGCCGCGGCTGGTTCGCCGGTCTGGCGCTCAGCCGCACGCAGCTGGCGGACCCTGCGCTGCGCGTGTCGTATCGCCAGGCTTCCGGTTTCGTGCGGCGGGCGCTGGCGGCACTGCGCGCGGCGGGGGTGGCGGACGCCGGCCTGCGCATCGGCCGCGAAGGCACCGTCGGCGGCTTCGGCCTGCTCGGGTTGGCGATGATGACCTCGCGCACCTTCGGCGAGGCGATGCAGGCGGGCATCGCGCACCACAAGATCTGCGGCTGCCTGCTCGACCTCTCGTTCGAGGCGGTGGACGAGCGCACCGTGGCGATGGTGGCCCTGCCGCTGTTCGAGGACGGCGAACTGCTGCCGTTCTTCTGCGAAGAGCTGTTTGCAAGTTCGACCCTGATCGCGCGCGAGCTGGTCGGCCCGGAGCTGCGTCCGCAGCGGCTGGAGCTGGCCTATCCGCGACCGGCCTACGCCGACGAATACGATGCCCTGTTCGGCTGCGAGTCGCGCTTCGACGCACCGCGTTGCCGGCTGCTGATCGACGTGCAGTGGCTGCCCCATCCGCTGCCCGGCTACAACCCGCTGACCGCGAAGCAGGCGCTGGCGTTGTGCGCGCAGCAACGCACGCCTGACGGTGGCGAGCCGCATCAGGAGATCGTCGCCGCGGTGGAGCGCCTGCTGCGCAGCCGCCTGGCGCAGCAACCCAGGCTCGACGAAGTCGCGCGCACATTGAACCTGAGCGAGCGCTCGCTGCGCCGCAAGCTGGCCGAGAGCGGGCGGATCTTCCGCGAGATCCATGATCGCGTGCGCGCCGAGCGCGCGCTGCAGCTGCTGCAGGCGGGCGCGTTGAGCGTGGCCGACGTCGGCAGCGCAGTGGGCTTCAGCGACCCGCGTGAATTCCGGCGCGCGTTCAAGCGCTGGACGGGCATGCCGCCGCAGGAGGCGCGGCGCCCGCGCTGATCAATCCGGCCGCTTTTCCCCCCGTCGGCTGGCCGCTTTGCCCTCCCCACGGGCGGCGGAATGGGCGAGAGTCGGAGTCATCGCGACGCCGGCACTTCCACGGGGGAATCCAACCATGCGCACACTGCTCATCACCATTGCACTGGCCGCGACGCTGGCCGGTTGCGGCAAGCACGAGACGCCGTCGCAAACCGCCGCCGACAACGGTTTCGAGGCCAAGCTGCAGGAGCAGCTGCTGGACGCCAAGCCCGGCAGCGTGATCGAGATCCCCGCCGGCCACTACCACCTCAAGCGCGGGCTGAGCCTGCGCACCGACGGCGTCACCATCCGCGGTGCCGGCATGGACAAGACTGTGCTCTCGTTCAAGGGACAGGTGGTCGGCCCCGAGGGCCTGCTGGTCAATGCCAGCGATTTCACCATCGAGAACCTGGCGATCGAGGACACCAAGGGTGATGCGCTGAAGATCAACCAGGGCAGCAACATCACCATCCATGACGTGCGCGTGGAGTGGACCGACGGCCCGAAGACCACCAACGGCGCCTACGGCCTGTACCCGGTGAAGACGCAGAACGTGCTGATCGAGGACTCGGTGGTGATCGGTGCCTCCGATGCCGGCATCTACGTCGGCCAGTCGGACAACATCATCGTGCGCAACAACCGCGCCGAACACAACGTGGCCGGCATCGAGGTGGAGAACTCCACCCGCGCCGACGTCTACGGCAACACCACCACGCAAAACACCGGCGGCATCCTGGTGTTCAACATGCCCAACCTGTCCAAGGAAGGCCACAGCACGCGGGTGTTCAGGAACAAGGTAATCGCCAACAACCTGGACAACTTCGCTGCCAAGGGCGCGGCGGTGGCCAGCGTGCCGGCGGGTTCGGGCGTGGTGATCAACTCCAACGACAAGGTGGAGATCTTCGACAACGACATCGCCGACAACCGGACCGCCAACATCATCATCGCCAGCTACTTCTCCACCAACTACTACAACACCCGCGGCGTGGCGGCGAACTACAACCCGTACCCGAAGGCGATCTACGTGCACGACAACCGCCTCAAGGGCGGTGGCGATTCACCGGACGGGCTCAAGCTGAAGGCGCTGAAGACCGCGATGTACGGCCTCGGCGGCAACTTCCCCGACGTGTTGTGGGATGGCTACGTCGACACGAAGAACCTGGTCGACGGCCTGCCGCCGGCGAACGACCGCATCTGCATCCGGGGCGTCAACGGCGTGATCAACGCCGACGGCCCGCACGACTACAAGAACCCCAGCAAGGACATGAAGCCGTACGAATGCACGCTGCCCAGCCTGCCCCCGGTGACCTTGAATCCCGAGCCGAAGGTCTGAGGAATGTTCCGGGTATTTTCGGTCTCCGCAGGAGCGCGCCCTGTGCGCGATGCTCTCCGTCACGCCACCCGAAGGCATCGCGCACAAGGTGCGCTCCTGCAGGGTTTCGCGCTGCTGCTGCTCGCGTTGCTGCTGGCCGGCTGCCAGCGCGGCATGCAGCCAGTGGCGTTCCATGCCGAAGGCCGCCCGGCCAGGCTCAGCGACTGGCACGTGGTCGAGGTGCATGACGGCAAGCTGCAGCTCAACGACGGCGTGGTGCCTTACGACCTCAACACGCCGCTGTTCACCGACTACGCGCACAAGCTGCGCACGATCTGGATGCCCAGGGGCGTTAGCGGCAAGTACCAGCCGGTGGACACGCTCGACTTCCCGGTCGGCACGGTGATCAGCAAGACGTTCTATTACCCCAGACCCGATAAAGGCCGCACCGCCGACGGCAAGTTCAGCGACGTGGCGCGCACCGCGGACTACTCGCGCGACTTCGCCGGCCAAGGCCTGGCGATGGCCAACGTGCGACTGATCGAGACGCGCATCCTGGTGCATCGCCAGAACGGCTGGGAAGCAATCCCCTACGTGTGGAACGACGCGCAGACCGAGGCCACGCTGGCGCGCACCGGCGCGGTGCTGCCGCTGACCCTGGTCGCCGCCAGCGCGCAGGACGGCATCCCGGCACGCGAGAATTTCAACTATGTGGTGCCCGACGAAAGCCAGTGCGCCAGCTGCCACGCGCAGGACTGGATCGATCGCAAGGTGCATCCGATCGGCCCCAAGGCACGGCACATCAACAAGAACTACCCGTATGCCGACGGCGAGCACAACCAGCTCGAGCATCTGGTCAAGGTCGGCTATCTCACCGGCGTGCCGGCGCTGGCCACGGTGCCGCGCGACGTCGATGCCAGCGATCCGAAGGCGCCGCTGGATGCACGCGCCCGCGCCTGGCTGGACATCAACTGCGGGCACTGCCACAACCCGAACGGCGCGGCCAACACCACCGGCCTGTCGCTGATCCACGGCACCCCGGAAAACCACGAGCTGGGCATCTGCAAGCCGCCCACCGCGGCCGGCCAGGGTACCGGCAACCATTTCTTCGACATCGTGCCGGGCCAGCCGGATGCTTCGATCATCCCGTACCGGCTGGCCTCGACCGAGCCCGGCACGATGATGCCGGAGATCGGCCGCAGCACGGCCGACCACGAAGCCATCGCGCTGATCAAGGCGTGGATCGCGGCCATGCCCGGTACCTGCACTGTGCTGCACTGAGCCGACAAACGACCGCCGCGGCGCATCGGTCGCGGCCATTCCATGCAACGGGGAGCACGGCATGAACCTTCGTCAACGTCCACTTTCGACCGCGCTGCGCGGCATGCTGTTCGGCGGCACGGCACTGCTGCTGTGCGCGCCGCTGGCGGCGCAGACGAACACGAGCGCCGACGGCACCGCACCTGCCTCGGCCACGACCACCGCGGCGAACGCGGACCGGCCCACCGAGCTTGGCGCCATCACCGTCACCGCGCAGAGCCGCAGCCAGCAGATGCAGTCGGTGCCGATCGCGCTGCAGATCGTCACCGCCCGGCAGATCGACACGCTCGCGGCCACCGACCTCAGCAAGATGAGCCTGTTCGTGCCGGGCCTGGTAGTCAGCGCCAACCAGCCGACCCAGCCCAACTACCAGTTGCGCGGCATCAGCACCGACGACTTCGGCGTGGGCACCGAGTCGGCGGTCGGCGTCTACATCGATGGTGTCTATGCCGCGCGTTCCGGCGGCGCCCTGCTGGCGTTCAACGACATCCAGCGCATCGAGGTGCTGAAGGGCCCGCAAGGCACCCTGTTCGGCCGCAATGCCGCCGCCGGCGCCATCTCGATCGTCACCAACGAACCCAGCGACAAGCTGGAAGGCAAGGCGCGCGTGCGCCTGGGCAACTACGGCAAGCGCTACGGCGACTTCCTGCTGAACCTGCCGCTCAACGCGGACATGGCGCTGCGCTTCAGCCTGTTCGACAACCAGAGCCACGGCTGGGCCCGCGACGCGGCCACCGGCAAGCGCTACGGCCAGGACAACGATCGCGGCGCGCGCGGCGTCTACCGCTGGAACATCACGCCGAACACCCGCGTGCTGTGGTCGTGGGATCACGAGGAGCTCAGGCAGCCGCCGCAGCCCGCCTTCGGCCTGATCCCGTCGTCGGCGTGGTCGGTGCGGCCGGACCCGAACGCGGGCGTGCTGAGCCCGCCGTATCCGGCCAACCCGGCGCAGTACCTCAACCCGCTGCACGCGCCGCTCTACAACGACGCGGTGGGCGCGGCCGAAACCCGCCGATTCGACGGCTCCACCCTGATCGTCGACCACAGCTTCGGCTGGGGCAGCCTGACCTCGACCACCGCGTGGCGCAATTTCGACACCCTGAACCTGGGCGACTACGACGGCACCAACCAGCGCACCACCTACCTCGACACGGCCAACATCGAGCACAACAACAGCTGGTACCAGGAGTTCAAGTTCGCCGGCAGCACCGACCTGATCGACTGGGTGGCCGGCACCAGCTGGTACAGCGAACAGGCGCGCCAGACCAGTCGTACCGACGTGTTCACTGACAGCATCGACACGCTGGCATTGAACGTGGGCGGCGCCAGCTACGCCGACACCTTCGCCGGTTTCGATTCGCTGCTGAAACTGTTCGGCCTGCCTTACACCGTGCTCGGCGCACCCTGGCGCGAGCAGATCGAAAACCAGGGCCGCTTCAAGGCATACGCCTTGTACGGCGACGTGATCTGGCACCTGGGGGACAAGCTCAACCTCACCACCGGCCTGCGTTACACCCGCGACCAGAAGCGGTTCTCGTGGTTCAACCCGCAGCGCAGCGCGCCGGAACTGGACCAGACCATCGACGCGCTCGACGCGATGGGCCTGCTCGCGCTGGCCGGCGTCAACCCCGACGTGTTCCGGCAGAACCTGATCTTCAACCCCGCCAGCGGCGCGCCGGTGGGCGTGCTGGTGCAAGGCAGGAACACCTGGAACGACCTCAGCCCGCGCGTGGTGCTGGACTACACGTTCAGCCCGGACGTGATGGTGTACGGCTCGGTCACCAAGGGCTACAAGGCCGGCGGCTACAACAGCGTGCAGGTCGGCTCGCACTTCGCGCCGGAGAAGGTCATCAACTACGAGGCCGGCGTCAAGACGCTGTTCCCCGGGCCCAACCTCCTGCTCAACGCCAGCGCCTACTACTACCGCTACGACAACCGGCAGTCGCTCACGCTGGATCCCAACAGCACCGGTTCCGGCGTGCCGCGCTACCTGGTGGCGAGCACCGACCAGCAGGCCCACGGCGTCGAAGTGGAGCTGCAATGGCAGCCAGCCACGGCGTTCCGGCTGGGCGTGAACGGCGCATACATCGACGCCACCTACCGCAACGCCACCGCGCCCTCCGGCGCCAGCCTGGACGGCCAGCCCACCGGCGAGCCGAAGTATTCGTTCGCCGCACAGCTGGCCTACACCTGGCACGACGTGGCGCACGGCGCGCTGCAATTCGACCTCAGCCACGCCTATCGCGGCCCGTCCCGCTGCAACAACGACTCGCAGTTGCAGGGCACCTGCCAGATCAGCCCCAATTTCCGGGTCGGCTCGGCACGCCAGATCACCGACGTGCGACTGGACTGGAGCGCCGCCGGCGAGCAGTGGGGCGTGGCGCTCTATGGCACCAACGTGTTCGACAAGCGCTACGTCACGGGAGTGAACAACATCACCACCAGCGTGTTCGGCACGCCGTTCGCCGGCGTCACGCCGCCGCGGATGTGGGGCGTCGAACTGCGTGCGCGTTTCTGATCCGGCCGGCGGCGCCCGCCGTTTGCGTGCATGCTGCAGGACCCGTACCGAGTAATGCCATGACCACCGACCAGGTTTCCACGCTCACCGACAGCCTGCGCCTGCTGCGCGCCGCGCAACGGGCGCAACCGATGCCCGAGTGGGCCGTGCGCGCCGCCCGGCTGCGCGCGCTGCAGGCGCTGCTGCGCGAGAATCGCGAGCGCATGGTCGAGGCCATCCATGCCGATTTCGGCTGTCGCCCGCGCGAAGAGACCGAGCTGCTGGAGTTCTTCCCCAGCCTCTCGGCGATCCGCCATGCGCTGGCCCACGGCCGGCGCTGGATGAAGCCGCGCCGGCGCCTGGCCGACTGGCTGTTCCTGCCGGCGCGCACCGAGTTGCGGCCGCAGCCGCGCGGCGTGGTCGGCATCATCGTGCCGTGGAACTATCCGCTGTACCTGGCGGTCGGCCCGCTGGTCGACGCGCTGGTCGCCGGCAACCGCGCGATGGTGAAGATGAGCGAGTTCACGCCACGCTTCTCGGCACTGTTCGCCGAGCAGGTGACGAAGTATTTCCAGCCCGACGAAGTGCGGGTGGTGACCGGCGACGCGGACGTGGCGCAGGCGTTCTCGGCGCTGCCGTTCGACCACCTGCTGTTCACCGGCTCCACCGCGGTCGGTCACCACGTGATGCGCGCGGCCGCGGCCAATCTCACCCCGGTGACGCTGGAGCTGGGCGGCAAGTCGCCGGCCATCGTCGGCCCCGGCGCGCGGCTGGACCACGCGGTGGAACGCATCATGGTCGGCAAGCTGCTCAACGCCGGGCAGACCTGCATCGCGCCGGACTACGTGCTGCTGCCGCGCGCGCGCATGGCGGACTTCATCGCGCTGGCCGGCCAGGCGGTGGCGCGGATGTATCCGCAGCTGCAGCAGAACGCGCAGTACGCCAGCATCGTCTCCGATCGCCAGTATCAGCGCCTCACGGCGCTGCGCGACGATGCACAGACAGCCGGCGCGCGCGTACACGCGCTGGGCGAAGCCGCGGAAGATCCGGCGCGCCGGTTGCTGCCACCGCAGCTGCTGACCGAGGTCGACGACGGCATGGCGGTGATGCGCGAGGAGATCTTCGGCCCGCTGCTGCCGCTGCTGCCGTACGACACGCTGGACGAGGCCATCGCGCACGTCGCCGCCCGTGCGCATCCGCTGGCGCTGTACCTGTTCGAGGACGACCCGGCGCGCATCGACCGCGTGCTGGCGCGCACCCACGCCGGCGGCGTCAGCGTCAACGACACCCTGTACCACATCGCCCAGCACCGCCTGCCGTTCGGCGGCATCGGCGCCTCGGGCATGGGCGGCTATCACGGCGAGGCGGGTTTCCGCACGTTCTCGCACTTCAAGCCGGTGTTCCGCCAGGCGCGCTGGAACGGCGCCGGCCTGCTCAACCCGCCATACGGCAAGCGCTTCCGGCGCCTGCTCGACCTGCTGCTGCGGCGCGGCTGAGCATCTCCCCGCGCAAAAAAAACTCCCCGCCGAAGCGGGGAGTTCCGTCGTGCCATTGCCGCGGGTGGAGCCTCAGAACTTGTACATCGCCGAGAAGCTCAGCAGGTTGCCGTAGTCGTCGAAGTTGCCGGTCAGCGTGTCGCCCGTGCTGTTGGTGTTGGAGACGTGCGCGTTGTTGACGAAGATGTGCGCATACGAGGCGTTGATCTCGAAGTTCTCGCTGGCCTTGTAGCCGATGCCGACGGTGGCCATCTTGCGGGTCGAGTCGGGCACGCGCGGGCTGCGGGTCTTCTCGTAGGTCGGGCTGCTGTCGACCGCGACGCCGCCGCGCAGGGTCAGCTTGTCGTTGAGGTACCAGTCGCCGCCGATCGAGGCGTAGACGGTGTTGCGCCAGTTGTACGGCTCCGAGGTCTGCGGCTGCGAGTTGCCGTAGTTCACGGTCAGGTTCTTGAACACGTCCCACTTGGTGTAGGCCACGTCGACGCCGACGCCGAACTTCTCGGCCTGATGCCAGTAGCTCGCGCTGGCCACGGCCGGCGTGGTGAAGTCGGCGGTGCCGGTGGTGTGCGAGAACGGCGGGATCGAGCTGGCCAGCGCCGGGTTGGCCAGCAGCAGGTCGTAGCCCGGCGTGGTGGTGAAGTTGCCGGTACCCTGCAGGCGATGGCTGATCTTGGCGCGGTAGTTCAGCGCCAGCTTGTCGTTCGGGGTCAGCTTCCAGAAGCCGCCCAGCTGCCAGCCGTAGCCCCAGTCGTCGCCCTTGATGCGGGCGTAGCCGTCCACGCCCGGAGGCGTGACCGCCGCCACGCCGGCCGCGGCAGCCTGGCCCTGCTGCACGGCCGCCTGGATCATCGCCGCACCCTGCGCCGGCGAAATCTGGCCCGCGGCGATGGCCGCCTGGATCTGCGCGACGCCGGCGGCGGTCTGCGCGCCGATGCCCTGCTGGATGCCCAGGCCCACGGCGTTGAAGTTGACCGCGCTGGTCAGCTCGGCGCTGGTCTTCTGGGCGATGAAGCTGGCGCCCAGGCTGAAGTTGTCGGTGACGTCGAACGATGCCGACAGCGTGGCGTCCAGCGACTGGAACTTGGACTTGATGCCGTGGTAACGGCCGACCCAGTCCTTGTCGTACTCGGTCTGGAAGCCGAACGGCACCGAGAAGCCGCCGCCCACGTGCACGCGGTCGCTGACCTGGGTGGCGAAGAACAACGCCGGCACCGGCAAGGTGGTGCCGGCATCGCCGCCATTGCCGCCGCTGATCGGGCGACCCAGCACGTCATGCGCGCTGCCGTCGAACTTGGCGCTGAAGTTGATGGCGGTGACGTCGGCCTGCAGGTAGGTGCCCTTCAGCTCGGACATCGCGGCCGGGTTGTTGACCACCACCGAGACATCACCGCCGGCGGTAGCGGAACCCGCAAAGGCGCGGCCCAGGCCCTTGGCGCTGTTCTCCTTGAGCTGGAATGCACTGGCATCCGCGTTCACCGGCGCAACCAGGGCGCCCACGATCGCAATGCTCAGCGCGGCGAGCGCCAGTGGACGGGCAGCGCCCGTGAGGGTACGGAAAGACGTGTGCATCGCTGGCTCCTGCATGATATTGGGTCAACTCGGTTAAGTCGGGCAGACGGACAGGAAAATTCATACGTACGTTTGAACTTCCTGCGCTGGACTTTGCCCTCTCGGACAAGGCGTTGCAAGTGCGCTCGCAACAAATTACTAACAAGTGAACTCCGCCCGGCAAACAAACCCGCCCGCCGATCCGCCGGCCGGCGCTGCTACTCTCGCCTCCCCGGTGCTTGCTCCCGCCCCCACGGTGCTGCCATGCAATGCTTCGTCTACGCCAGCCTGTCCAAGGCTGACACTTACCTGTGGCTGGCCGAACGCGACGCGTTCGACGTACTGCCCGAGCCGCTGACGCTGATGTTGGGTGAACTGCGCTTCGTGATGGAGGTGCAGCTGACGCTCCAACGCAAACTGCCGGTGGAAGACACTGGCCAAGTGCTGGAGCACCTGCGCACGCAAGGCTGGCATCTGCAATTGCCGCCGCAGGAAACGCTGGCCGCCGCCAACCACCCCGCCTACACGCACTCGCCGCGGGATGATCGGGACGAGTGAATCGCGCATCATGGCGTTCGCGTTAACGCCTGGTTACCGCCTGCACGGTCCACGATTTCTATACTGCCGCCATGACCCAGACCAAATCCCGCCGTCGCCCTCCCTTCCTGCATGCGCTGGCCTGGTTCATTCCCGGCTTGCTGGCCGTGGCACTGGCCAGCTTGACCACCCATCCGCTGACCCTGATCCCGCTGCTGCTGGCCAACGCGCTGACCATGGCGGCCATTTGCCACGCGATCGGTTTCGATCCGGAACCGAGCTTCGCGCGCACCGTGCTGCGCCGCGGCGCCGCGCACCTGGTGATGTTTACCGGCTACACCGTGCTGGTATTCGTGCTGGTGGCCTGGCCGATGCTGCAACTGAGCCACAGCCCCAGCCTCAGCGCCGCCCTGCTGCTGGCCGCCGCGCTGGTGCTGGCGCTGGTCTCGCTGTGGCGACTGTGGCCGGCGTTCGGGCTGGTGTTCGTGTGGGACGACGCCTACCCGCCGCAACGCGACGGTTCATGGATCTTCACCGCCACCCTGCGCAGCATGGCGTTCGGTCGGCACCTGTCGCGCGAGGAGCGCTTCTTCACCCACTTCGTGCCGGCCGCGCTGTGCCTGCTCGCGCTGGCCTTCAGTGCGATCGCGCTGACCGGGCTGGTCGGCATGCTGCCGGAGGAAATGCGCCTGGCGGCGCTGGCGATCTATGCGCTGGTGATCTTGCCGCTGGCCTGCCTGGTGATCGCCAACCGCACCCTGCGCGCGTTGCTGTGCGAACGCCACCCGCCGCGCCGACGCGCCGACGCGAATCCGCTGACCGCTGAATTGCCGCGACCGGTGCTGAGTGAACCGGAGCGCATCGCCGGCACACCCGAACAGGCGGCCGCCTTGCTCGCCGCCGCCCGCGCCGGCGACATCGAACGCGCGCTGGCGCTGCTGGAAGTGGGTGCTGCCTGCGACACTGTGCCGCAGCCGGGTGATCGCGACCAGCGCCCGGTGCTGATGCTGGCGGCGCTGCTGCCCGACACGCGGCTGCTGCGCGCGCTGATCGCCAGCGGCGCCGACGTCAATCGCGCCAGCGGCGGGCTCACCCCGCTGCTGGCGGCCACCCGCGACAGCTGGCACGGCCGCGCCGAAGCGGTGCTGATGCTGCTGGCCAACGGCGCCAGCCCGCTGGCCACCGATGCCGACGGCAACACCCCGCTGCACGGCGCCGTGCTCAGCGCCGACGCCGGCGTGGCGGCGATGCTGCTCGACGCAGCCGCGCCGATCGACGCGCTCAACCAGGCCGGCCTGAGCCCGCTGGCCACCGCCTGCCGTGCCGCCAACTGGCCGCTGGCGAAATTCCTGCTCGACCGCGGCGCCAAGCCGGCCCCGGCCGGCGGCGAACCGGCGCTGGTCGCCGCCGCCACCATCGCCGACGACGACCCCACCGGCGTTGCCCTGTTGCTCAAGCACCGCGCCGCCGTCAACGCTCTCGACGCGCGCCAGCGGCACGCCTTGCTCGGCGCCGCCGCCGAAGGCCACGAGCGCATCGCCCGCGCACTGTGCGATGCCGGCGCCGACGTCAGGCTGGCCGACGAGCACGGCGTTACCGCGCTGATGGAAGCCGCGCGCGCCGGCGCCAGCGGCATCGTGCAGCGGCTGGCCGAGGCCAAGGCCAACGTGCTGGCCCGCGACCAGCACGGTCGCGACGCGCTGATCCTGGCCTGCCAGTCGCCGCATGCCGACGTCGCCACCGTCCGCGCCCTGCTCGAACTGGGTGCCGATGCCAAGGCCGCCGGCGGCGACGGCCGCAGCGCACTCGACCACGCCAGCGCCGCCGGGCGCTGGGATCTGGTCGCGCTGCTGGACCCGGACACCGCGCTGCCCGCCAACCTCAGCCACGATCTGCTGGACGAAGGCGCCGACACGCCGCAACACCTGCTCGACGCCCTGCGCTTCGGCCACTGGGCCACCGTCTCCGCCTTCGGCGAGCGGGTGCGCTCCTGGCCGCAAGCCGAGCTGGCCCGGCTCTATCTGGAACTGGCCACGCCCGGGCTGGGCGCGGCGCGGCGCTGGCTGCTGGACCACGGCCTCGCCGCCGAGGCCCGGCTGGAGGCACCGCGCATCGACGAGCCCGACACCGGCGAAGCGCCTACCCAGGCACCGCTGGGACGGCGCCTGTTCGACGCCCTGCTCGAACGCCTGCCCGATGCCACCGAAGCGGTCGATGATCTGATGCAGGCCGGCGCCAGCCCCGCCGGTTGCGGCCTGCTGGCCGCGGCCCTGGTGCAGCTCGAGGGCGCAGCCGAGGCCGCCGCGCTGCCGCTTGGCCTGCTCGAGCGCGGCGCCGACCCGTTCGGCACGGACGCGAACCAGCGCACGCCGCTGCACCTGGCCACCCGCCACGCGCACGGCGACCTGCTGCAGGCACTGCTGGCGCGCGGCTGCGATCCCAACGCCCGCGACGGGGAGCAGCGCACGCCGCTGTTCGCCGCGCTGGAACATGGCGCCGCCGCGCTGCCGCTGGTGCGCAGCCTGATCGCCCACGGCGCCGACCCGGAAGCGGCCGACACCCACGGCGAGACGCCGCTGGGGCTCGCGCTGGAGCATCCCGCGCTGGAGCGCTGGCTGGACTGGCGCGACTGGCCGCTGCCGCAGCGACCGCTGCGCGGCACCGACCTGCCTGCCGCCGCCGCGGTCGGTGCGCTGGCCGCGGTGCAGCGCCTGCTGGAGCTGGGCTTCGCCGTCGACACCCGCGACGAGCAGGGCGCCACCGCGCTGCTGCGCGCCTGCGGTGCCGGTCATCGTGACGTGGCCGCCTGCCTGCTCGACGCCGGTGCCGATCCCAGCCTTCCCGCGCACAGCGGCGTCACCGCCCTGGTCGCCGCGGTCAGCGCACGACGCGAAGCGCTGGTGGCCCTGCTGCTGCAGCGCGAGGTGGCCGTCGACCAGCGCCTGCCGAACGACGCCACCGCCCTGATGGTGGCCGCCGCGCTGGGCTACCCGGACATCGCCGAACAACTGCTGGCCGCCGGCGCCGACGTCAAGGCGGTGGACAGCTCCGGCCGCAACGCATTGCACGCCGCCGCCCAGTTCGGCTTTGAACACAACGACAGCCTGCGCACCCGCCGCCTGTTCGACGGCCTGCTCAAGCACGGCGCCGAGATCAATCACGCCGATCGCGAAGGCAAGACGCCGCTGTTGCTGCTGCTGGGCGCGCAACTGCCGCCGGGCAGCGACGGCGACGCCACCCACCTGGGCGCGCTGGTCCCGCCGCTGCTCGATGCCGGCGCGCACGTCGCGCATGCCGACCAGCGCGGCGTCACCGCGCTGCATGCCTGCGCCATGCACGCGCTGCTCGCCCCGGCCCGCGTGCTGCTCTCGCGTGGCGCCGACCGCCAGGCCACCGACGCCTTCGGCCGCACTGCCGCGGAAGTGGCTCGCCAACTCGGCTTCGTCGACATTGCCCACGAACTGAGCGCGCGCAGCAACCAGGCGATCCCCAGCGTGCGGCAGACGCTGCGGCAACCGGCGGAGTAGCCGCCGGCCGCGTCTATTCGGGACTGTCCGGCGTCACCGGCCCCTTCTCGCGCTGGCGCTCGGCAGTGCGCTCCGCGTCGGCCTCGAACAGCCGCTGCAGGTCGACCAGTGCATCGCGGGTGCTCTGCATCAGCTTGGTCTCGTCGTCGTAGACCAGCGCCTGCTTCTGCAGCAGGTCCTCGTCGTAGCGGCGGAAGCGCTCGACACGATCGACCGCCAGCTCGTGCGACAGGCCCAGTGCCTCCAGCGTCTTGCGGGTCATCTTGAGGCTGGAATGGAAGGTCTCGCGCACCGGGTCGTCCACGCCCAGGTCGAGCAGGCGAAACACGTGCTGGCGGTTGCGCGCGCGGGCGACGATCTTCAGGTGCGGATACTGCCGCTTGACCAGGCGCGCGGTGCGCAGGTTCGCCTCCGGGTCGTCGGTGGCCAGCACGAAGACTTCCGCGGTGGCCGCGTGCGCCGCGCGCAGCAGTTCCGGCCGCGCCGGGTCGCCGAAGAACAGATTGATGCTGCCGAAACGGCGCGAGAAATCCACCTGGTCGGCGGAGTGCTCCAGCGCCACGAACGGAATGCCCTGCGCACGCAGCACGCGGGCGATGATCTGGCCGACGCGACCGAAGCCGGCGATGATCACCCGCGGCGGCGCCGTGTCGATGGTGTCGAACTCGCGCGACGGCTGGCGCGGACGCAGGTCCAGCGCCTTCGCCGCCAACACCACCAGCAGCGGTGTCAGCGCCATGCTCAGGGCGATCACCAGCATCAGCAGGTCGCGTTGCGCGACGCTGAGCAGGCGTTGCTCGGTGGCCAGCCGCAACACCACGAAGGCGAACTCGCCGCCGGCGGCCAGCAGCACCAGCAGGCGCAGCGTGTCCGAGCGATTGAGCCCGCACAGCCAGCGTCCCAGCGGCCACAGCAAGACACTCTTCAGCGCCAGCAGCAGCGCCAGCAGGGTCAGCACCAGGCCGGGGCTATGCCACAGCAGCGACAGGTCCATCGACATGCCGACGCTGATGAAGAACAGCCCCAGCAGCAATCCCTTGAACGGCTCGATGTTCGATTCCATCTCGTGCCGGTATTCGGAATCGGCCAGCAGCACGCCGGCCAGAAATGCGCCCAGGGTGGCCGACAGGCCCGCCAGTTCCATCAGCCATGCCACGCCCATCACCACCAGCAAGGCGGTGGCGGTGGACACCTCGACCGAGTCGGCCTTGGCCACGAAACGGAACACCGCGCGCAACAGGTAGCGGCCGCCGACCACCACCCCGACGATCACCCCGATCGTGCGCAGCACGCCGAGCAGGTCCACATGCGAAGCCGAGGACGCCGCCAGCAGCGGCAAGGCGGCGATCAGCGGAATCGCCACCAGGTCCTGGAACAACAGCACGGCGAACACGTGCCGCCCGTAGGCCGAAGCCGCCTCCTTGCGCTCGGCCAGGATCTGCAGGCCGAACGCGGTGGACGACAGCGCCAGGCTGCCGCCAACGACAAAAGCCGCCTTGCCGTTGAAGCCGAACAGCCAGTACGCGACCAGGCCGATCGCCAGGCCACTGGCCAGCACCTGCGCGATGCCGGTGCCGAACACCGAGCGCCGCATCACCCACAGCCGCTGCGGCGACAGCTCCAATCCGATCACGAACAGCATCAGCACCACGCCGAACTCGGCGATGTTCGCCACGCCCGAGGTGTCGTGGATCAGCCCCAGCAGCTGCGGCCCGATCGCCACGCCGGCCAGCAGATAGCCGAGCACCGCGCCGAGGCGAAAGCGCTTGGTCAGCGGCACCGCGATCACCGTGGCGAGCAGGAACACCAGGGCCGTCTGCAGCAGATGATGGCTGTCCACGCGTGATCGGGCTCCAGTCGGGAGTTTCGATTATTTCACGCAGCCGCTGCTCCCGCCGCCTACCTTCGTCACACCGCGGTCGACCGGCGCCCATTCACATCCGGCGAGCCAGAAAAACGCAGCAGCGTGTCGAAGAAGTTCCCGGTGAACGACCGGCTCAAAGCAAAGACAATTGCCCGCCGTCGTAATCACGTGTCACTTCGGCGCGACGGATCATCTGCTGCACTTCCGGAACGGCGTGGACAGGTACCAATTCCACCTCCGGGTGGGCCCGGGCAAACACGCGGAATATCTCGTCGGCAAATGCCTGCCCAATGGTGGTGACATCGCTGAAATCGAGCACCACGTGGCGGAACCTGTCCACGCGTTGCATCAGCCGTTTGGCCTGCGAACGGGAAATCAGGTTCTCATCGCCGACCTGGGCAAGGCGAACCGGAACCACGGTTTTCGCAAACGCGTACTCGTCCGGACCACTGGAAAATTCGTCGAACACCTGCTTGACGGTACGCACGGACCCCGTGGATATGCCCATGGATACGACGGTGCCCTCCTTCGGCATGCCGTCGACATCGAACAACACGTCCTTGCCATGTCCTTCCTCATGGGAGAACACCAGTCCTCCGGACATGATCTGGAAGCGATCGAACATCCGCGAGGTGAAGAACACGCCTTCGCCCGAGTGATTTCGCGGATCCGTGGTGAACTTGCCTTTGGACAACTCCAGCAGCGCCAGGCGTTCGTCCGGCAACTCCAGGGCACGCGCGATTTTCCGGAAAATGCCGACACCATCATCGGCGATCATCATCAACAGCTCGTTATCACGCAATTCCATGTGCACTCCGACGTGCGTGGCCTCGGAGTGGTCAATGGCGTTGTTGATCATTTCCGTTGCACCGTGGTGGGCGATGTCCAGCACGTTGCGCGGCACGTCCCGCAACAAGGGTGACAATTGCGCCGACCAGAGGGTGTCCTCGGTCAGGCCCTCCCGTGGGTATCGCTGCCAAAACCGGCGGTTGTGGCCCATCGTGTAGACGGGTCGGGTCGTCCCGTCCTTGCGCAGGTAGCCCTCGGCCACCAGCTTGCGAACCTGAATGCTGACCCTCGCACCCGATAGACCCAGCTGGGCCGCCACCATGCCGACCAGGTCGCGCGGATGTGTGGCCACTGCTTGCAGCAGGGCGGCATCTATTTCGGCGGAACGACTGGGGCGAGCCATTTCCGGATTCTAAAGTTATGCCACCCTATTTGCTAGTTAAAGGGCGACTACTTGAAAGTCAAAGGGCCTGCTTGCGCAGGCCCTCCAACACTTGACGCTCTAAACGGCCTACTTCTTCGTTGCGTCCTTCAGGCCGCGGTTTTCCAGCATCGGCTCGATGCTCGGGTCCTGGCCGCGCCAGTCCCTGTACATCTTGGCCAGGTCCTCGGTGTTGCCGCGCGAGAGCACCATCTTGCGGAAGCGGTCGCCGTTGGCGCGGGTAAGGCCGCCGTTGTCCTTGAACCCGATGAAGGCGTCGTCGGCCAGCATCTGCGTCCACAGGTAGGCGTAGTAGCCGGCGGCGTAGCCGTTGCCCCAGATGTGCTGGAAATAGCTGGAGCGGTAGCGCGGCGGCACGTAGCTCAAGTCCACGCCGTCCTTCTTCAGCGCGGCGGCCTCGAACTTGTCGGCGTCCTGCTTGGGCGCGTCGGCGCCCAGCATGTGCCAGTTCATGTCGAGCATGGCGGCGGCCACCAGCTCGGTCATGTCGTAGCCCTTGTTGAACTTGCCGGCCTTCTTCATCTTGTCGACCAGCGCCTGCGGCATCGGCGCGCCGGTCTTGTAGTTCTTGGCGTAGTTGGCGAACACCTTGGGGTTGGTCGCCCAGTGCTCGTTGAACTGCGACGGGAACTCGACGAAGTCGCGCGCGGTGTTGGTGCCGGACAGGGTGGGATATTGCTCGTCGGCGAGCATGCCGTGCAACGCGTGGCCGAACTCGTGGAACATGGTGATCACGTCATCGAACGACAGCAGCGCCGGCTGGCCCGCGGCCGGCTTGGTGAAGTTGGCGACGTTGTAGATCACCGGCTTGGTGCCCATCAGCTTCGACTGGCCGACGAAGTTGTCCATCCACGCGCCGCCGCCCTTGTTGTCGCGCTTGAAGTAGTCGCAGTAGAACAGCGCCAGCGACTTGCCGTCGGCGTCGAACACCTCGAACACGCGCACGTCCGGCTGGTACACCGGAATGTCCTTGCGCTCCTTGAAGGTCAGCCCGTAGAGCTGGTTGGCGGCGTAGAACACGCCGTTCTTGAGCACGTTGTCCAGCTCGAAGTAAGGCTTGATCTGGTTTTCGTCGAGGTCGTACTTCGCCTTGCGCACCTGCTCGGCGTAGTGGTTCCAGTCCCACGGCTGCAGCTTGAAGCCGGGCTGCCCGGCCGCTTTCTGGTCCTGGTCGATCTGCGCCTGGATGTCGGCGGCCTCGCGCGTGGCACGCGCCACCGCAGCCGGCGCCAGCTTCTGCATGAAGCCCATCGCGGTGGCCGGCGTCTTGGCCATCTGGTCCTCCAGCTTCCACGCGGCGTAGTTCGGATAGCCGAGCAATGCGGCCTCCTGCGCGCGCAATTGCGCCAGCCGCTCGATCGTCTTGCGGGTGTCGTTGGCGTCGTTCTGCTCGGCGCGGTTCCACGACGCCTCGAACAGCTGCTGGCGGGTGGCACGGTCGGTCAGATCCTGCAGCTCGGGCTGCTGGGTGGTGTTCTGCAGCGGCAACACGTACTTGCCGTCCTGCTTGCGATCCGCCGCGGCGCGACTGGCGGCGGCGATTTCCGCATCGCTCAGGCCGGCCAGCTTGCTCTTGTCGCCGATCACCGGCGCGGCGTCCTTGGTGGCCGCCAGCAGCTTGTTGGTGAACGCGGTGCTGAGGCTGGACTCCTCCTTGTTCATCGCCTTCAGCTTGGTCTTGTCGGCGTCGGACAGCTTGGCGCCGGCATGGACGAAGTTGTCGTAGACCACCTGGACCAGGCGCGCGGATTCCGGATCGAGCTTCAGCGTGTCGCGCTGGTCGTGGACCGCCGCGATGCGCTTGAACAACTTGTCGTTGAGATAGATCGCGTCCTGGTGGGCGGCCAACCTGGGCGCCTCTTCCTCCTGCACTTTCTGCAGGGTCGGGTTGGTATTCGCCGCGGTGACGCCGTTGAAGACCGCCATCACGCGATCGAGCATCACGCCGGTTTTCTCCAGCGCCACGTAGGTGTTCTCGAACGTGGCCGGCTCGGGGTTGTCGGCGATCTTCTGCACCTCGGCCAGTTGCCGCTTCATGCCCTCCTCGATCGCCGGCTGGTAGTCGGCGTCGGTGATCTTGTCGAACGGCGGCGCCTGGAACGGCAGCGTGCTGGCCTGGAAGAACGGGTTGCTGGTCATGGCATCGGCCGGGGCGGTGGCGGAAGCGCTCGCTGTCGACGTGGGCGCAGGCGCGGGCGTGGCATCGGCGCCACCCGGCGATTGCGAGCAGGCGGCGAGGGCGATCGTGGTGGCAATCACGAGCAGGCGGAGTCGAAGCATCAGGTTCCCCAACGTTGGGCGTCCGCGGCGGGACGGGATGGAAATGCAGTCCCCGACTTTACCCATACGGCCGCCGCTTTCCAAACGTTCGCAGGAAACTGCGGACCGCGGATCAGCGAAGCGCCATCACCCCACGCGCAGGTCGCGCAGCTGCCAGCCGCCGCCGATCAGCAGGAACAGCCGATGGCGCAGCACGCTCATCGGCAGGTCGGTGGTCAGCTCCACGTCGGTGCGCAGGTCGGCGACTTTCGCCGTCACCTCGGCGGCCGGATCGGTGTTGCCGAGGCTGGCGTCCACCGCATCCGGGTCGGGCTGCGCCGCGCGCCAGCGCTGGAACAGCTCATCGCTGCGCAAGGCGTGCTGCAGCGCGCCGGCGAAATCATTCGGGCCGGCACCGGCGTAGCTGAAACGCGGGTCCTCGCCGCGGGCGTGGCCGAGGTCGGCGATCGAGAGGTAGTAGCGGTTGCGGGGCATGGCCATTCCCGAAACGGGTCTGCAGCCATTCAAGCACGCACGCCGGTACGCCGGACGTGAAGGTCAGCCGAGCGCCGCCACGGCGGCGTGCAAGCGTCCGGCCGCCTGCGCCGGCGGCATGCCGTGCGGCAGCACGCCCAGGCACGGCGCCGGCAGCAGCTCGCCCAGCGTGGCCAGGTTCTCGGCTTGCGCTTCCATCGCCGGGTCGATGTGGTTGCCGATCCAGCCGATCAGGCGGCAGCCGTCGGCGACGATCGCGCGCGCGCTGAGCTGGGCGTGGTTGAGGCAGCCCAGGCGCAGGCCGACCACCAGGATCACCGGCAACTGCCATTGCCTGGCGATGTCCGAGGCGAACAGCTTGGGCGCCAGCGGCACCAGCCAGCCGCCGACGCCTTCGACCACCACGCGCTGGTGTTCGCTGCGCAGTTGTTCGAAGGCGGCGCGCATCGGCACCAGCGTGACCTGCCGGTGCTCGCGCGCGGCCGCCAGATGCGGCGACAGCGGATCGCGCAACGCCACCGGGTTGATCCGCTCGTAGGCCAGCGCGGGATCGCTGCCTGCCGCCTGCAGGGCCAGCGCGTCGTCGTTGCGCAGGCCATCGGGCGTCGCCGCGCAACCGCTGGCCACCGGTTTCATGCCGCAACTGCGGTGACCGGCATCGCGCAGGGCGTGCAGCAAGGTGCAGGAAGCATGGGTCTTGCCGATGCCGGTGTCGGTGCCGGCGATGAATACCGCGGCGTGGCGGGAGTCTGTCATCGGGATGTCCGTGGCGAGGGCGCGCATAATACGCCTTTGCCGCCGGATGACTTCGCATGTTCGAGCTCGAGACCCCCACCTTCGCCAGCAAGCAGGAGCACTATGAGCACCTGGTGCAGCAGGCGCGCGGCCTGCTGCAGGGCGAGCCGGACCTGATCGCCAACGCGGCCAATTTCAGCGCGCTGGTCTACCACGGCCTGCCGCAATTGAACTGGGCCGGGTTCTACCTGTTCGACGGCACCGAGCTGGTGGTCGGCCCGTTCCAGGGCAAGCCGGCATGCATCCGCATCGCGCTCGGCCGTGGCGTCTGCGGCACCGCCGCGAGCGAGCGCCAGACCCAGCTGGTGCGCGACGTCAGCACGCACCCCAACCACATCTACTGCGACTCCGCCTCGCAATCGGAGATCGTGGTGCCGCTGGTTCGCCGCGATGGTTCGCTGCTCGGCGTGTGGGACGTCGACAGCCCGGTGACCGATCGCTTCGACGAGGACGACCGCGCCGGCATGGAAGCGCTGTGCGCGGTGTTCATGGATGTCGTCACGCCCTGATCGGTTCGCGATGACCCGGCGCGCGTGACCGCCCGCCGGGCGTGGTCGCGCGCCGCTTGCCCGCCCGTCGTCATGGCGCTCAAGCGCAATCCTCCCGTGCCGCTAACGATGAGGGGCCCGGCGATTTGCCGAATCCCGGCGTTGCCGCTCGGTGCGCCTCGCGAACACTCCACCCGTAGCCATGAACAAGAGACTGCCCACGCCAAGCGCCGGGTTCACGCTGGTCGAGATGATGATTGCAGTCATCATCATGGGGCTGCTCGTCGCCATGGCGATGCCGATCTATGCGCGGTACGGCAACCGCGTCAAGGCGAATGAAGTCGCCGCCTTCATGACCACCACCTCGCTGGCGCTGGAGACCTACCACGCCCAGTCGGGGACCTATCCCGCCACTCTGGCCGAGATCGGCATCAGCGAACCGGCGCTCGATCCATGGGGCAACCCGTACCGGTATCTGCCGATCGACACCGATCCGCCGCCCAAAACGGGCCAGGTCCGCCGCGACCGGAACATGAATCCGATCAACACCGACTTCGACCTGTACAGCACCGGACCGGATGGCCGTACGCAGACCCAGTTGACCGGACGCTTCGCGCGCGACGACATCGTGCGCGCGGGCAACGGCAGTTACATCGGCACGGCGCAGGATTTCTAGGCGCGACGATGCGCATTTACCTGCCCGGCAAGGTCAGTCGACGCCTCACCCTGCAGTTTCTCCTGGCCGCACTGATCCCCATGAGCGGCATGGCCTGGTACGTCTACCACGAGGTCAGCACGCTGCTGCTGGACTCGGCGTACCAGCAACTTCGCGCCGACAGCAAGTCGTTCGGCATGAGCCTGATCGAGCTGCTCAACGCCCGCGCAAACGACCTGCGGCAGCTTCCCGCCAAGGACATCGGCGAGGCTTCGGCGGCGGCGAAACTCGGTTTCAGCACAACCTCGCTGCAGTCTTCGCACGACTTGACGGCGCCACAGCAGGCCCGGCTGGCGCGCGGCAAGAGCATCCTGCGACTGGCCGCCGGACGTCCGGTGCAGTTGCTGGTTCCGTCCGCGTCCCGCGGTCAGGCCTTGATGGGCGAGATCGCGACCGCTCCGCTGTGGGGCAACGACTCCGCACCCGAGCGCTACTGCATCCTCGATGCCGACTACGTCGCCATGTTCTGCACGCCCGGCCTCGCCCCGCTGGACCGGCACATGCTGGAGTCGGCGCTCGGCAACGGCACCGGCGGCACCGTGCCATGGCATGCCTCGGGCGAGGACCTGCTGGTGGGGCTGTGGCGGCTCAAGTTTCTGCCCGCGTTCGACAGCCCGGGCTTCGTCGTCATGCAGGTCACCTCGCGAGCCGACGCGCTGCGCCGGCTGGAGGATTTCCGCCATCTGTTTCCGATCATCGTGCTGCTGGCGCTGGCCGTCGCCGCGGCGCTCGCCATGCGCCAGATCCGCCACCAGATGAAGCCGCTCGACCAGCTGACCGGACTCACCCGCCGCCTCGCAGCCGGCGACCTGACGGCGCGCCTGCGACTGGCCGGCAACGACGAGTTCGCCGAACTGGGGCGCACGTTCAACGACATGGCGATGAACCTGGAATCCCGGTTCCACATGCTCGCCCTGCTGAGCGACCTCGACCGCGCCATCATCAGCGCCTCGCGCATGGAGCATGTCGCCAGCGAGGTGCTCGGCCACATCCGCAAGGCCATCCCCAGCGACGGCGCCGGCCTGCTGGTGCGCGACGGCGAGGCGGGTTACTACCTGCTGACGCATGACCCCGCGCACGCGGGCGTTTGCCTGCGCACGGCAACCGTCAGGTTCGGGCTCGACGCGCTGAGCCACGCGCAACCGGCATGCATCCTGTCACCAGCGCATCTGCCGGAGGAGTTCCTGCGACGGCTCGGCTCTGCGCTGCCCGCGCACCTGCTTGCGTTCCCGATCCGCCATGACGACTGCCTGCATCAGGTGCTGCTGCTGGCATACCTGGACTTGCCCGAGCCGATCGACACCGCCGTCCGGGGTGGCCGGGCACTTGCCGACCGCATCGGCATCGCGCTGTCCAGCCTGGCGCAGGAGGAAAGACTCCATCACCAGGCCCATTACGATGCACTGACCGACCTGCCGAACCGGGTGCTGCTGCGCGAGCGCTGCGAACAGGCCATCGAGCGGGCGCAACGCGAGCAGACCGCCGCCGCGCTGATCCTGATCGACCTGGACAACTTCAAGCAGGTCAACGACACGCTCGGCCACGCCAGTGGTGACCAGCTCCTGCTCCAGTGTGCGACGAGCCTCCAGCAGCAGTTGCATCCGGACGACGTGCTGGCCCGCCTGGGCGGCGACGAGTTCGTCGTGCTGGTGCAGGATCTGGTGCGCGGCGAGGAACACGCGACGCTCGACCGCCGGCTGCGTGACTTGCGCGCCGCCCTGGCCGAACCGATCACCGTGAGCGAACACCAGATCAACACGCCCGCCAGCATGGGGATCGCGTTGTACCCGGCGAATGCCAGCCAGTTCGATGAACTGCTGCAGATGGCGGACGCCGCCATGTACAAGTCCAAGCGCGGACAGCCGGGCGGCTTCCAGTTTTACTCGAGCGAGTTCACCCGCACCTCGAAAATCCATTTCGACCTGACCCAGGAACTGCGCAAGGCGGTCGAGAGAAGCGAACTGGTGCTGCACTACCAACCGAAGATCGACGCCCGCACGCGACGGATCGTCGGCGCCGAAGCGCTGGTCCGCTGGCTGTCGCCCACGCGCGGCCTGGTCCTGCCGGCCACCTTCGTGCACCTGCTCGATGAAATGGGCCTGGGCGCATGGCTGGGCGAGTGGGTGCTCGATCGGGCCTGCGCGCAGATGCGGCAATGGCAGGACGACAACCTGGCGGCGATCCCGGTCTCGATCAACATGTCGCCGGTGCAATTCGAACGGACGTCCGTCGTGGAGCGGGTGCAGGCCGCCCTGGGGCGCTACCGGCTCGACGTCGACCGGCTGGAGATCGAGATACTGGAGGCGACCGCCGTCAACGACTCGCACAAGGTGCGGGAATCCCTCGTGGCGTTGCGCGCCGCGGGCATCGGCGTCGCGCTCGACGATTTCGGCACCGGTTACTCCTCGCTGGTCTACCTGACCCGCATCCCGGCCAACGTGCTCAAACTCGACCAGGCCTTCATCCGCGGGCTTTCCGGCGATCCGCGCCAGCAGGAAATCGTCAGGCACATCATCGCGCTGGCCAAGACGCTGGCTTACAGCGTGGTGGCGGAAGGCGTCGAGGAAGAAACTCAGCTCGCGCTGCTCGTCGCCATGGGCTGCGACTACATCCAGGGCTACCTGATCGGTCGCCCGCTGCCACCGGACGAATTCGCCGAGCGCTGGCTGCGCTGACGGCGGCCCCTGCGGGAGCGCCGGCGCGCCGCAGGTCAGGTCGCCGCGCGCGGCTGTCGCAGCAGGTTCGCCACCGCCTCGCGCGCTTCGTCCACGCCGGTGCCGGCGGAGGAGGAAAACACCTGCGCGCTGGCGTGCAGCCCCTCGGCGGCAAATTGCTTGCGCAGGGCGGCCAGCGCCTGCGTGCCGGCACCCCGCGAGAGCTTGTCGGCCTTGGTCAGCAGCACGTGGCAGGGCAGGCCGGTGTCGGCGCAGAACTGCAGCATCAGGCGGTCGAACTCCTTCAGCGGATGGCGGATGTCGACGATCAGCACCAGGCCGCGCAGGCTGCGGCGACGGTGCAGGTAGGCGTCGATCTCCTGCTTCCAGTGTTCGCGCATGTCCAGCGGCACCTTGGCGTAGCCGTAGCCGGGCAGGTCGACCAGGCGCCGGTCGGCGCCGGCTTCCACCGGCGCCGCGGCGGCCTCGCGCGGCGACGGCAGGCTGAAGGCGACCATCTGCTGGGTGCGCCCGGGCGTCTTGGACGTGCGCGCCAGACCCTTGTGATTGGTCAGCGCATTGAGCGCGCTGGACTTGCCGGCGTTGGAGCGGCCGGCGAACGCCACCTCGGCGCCCTCGTCGGCGGGCAACTGGCTGAGGCGGTGCGCGGCGAGCATGAACTGCGCGCCCTGGAGGGGATTCGGCATGGGAGCGGTTTGACCAAGGTAGGATGGCACGGGATAATTCTGCGGTTTCTGCCCACCGCTTCGTTCCGGTGCGCCGTCGGCAGTGTTCGCAAGTCTCTCGGGAGTCAAGTGTATGAGTTTTCGCTCCGCTGGTTTTCGGCCCGCCGCGTTCGGGTCCGCCCTGGCTCTCGCGCTGGCGCTCTCCACTACGGCCGTGATGGCCCAGGAGGCGCCGGCTCCCGTCGCCGCCGCGAGCGCCGCGGCGCCGGCAGCAGCGCCGGCCAGCGTGGCCGAAGCGGCGGTCAAGCCGGGCGACGCCGCCGCCGGCCAGGCCAAGGCCGCGGTCTGCGGCGCCTGCCACGGCATGGACGGCAACTCCGCCGATGCGCAGTACCCCAAACTGGCCGGGCAGAGCGAGCAGTACATCGTGCGCCAGCTGACCGATTTCAAATCCGGCCAGCGCCAGAACCCGATCATGCTGGGCATGGCCACGCCGCTGTCGGTGCAGGACATGCACGACCTCGGCGCCTATTTCGCCAGCCAGAGCTCGCGCCCCGGCGTGGCCGACCAGGCGCTGGTCGAGCAGGGTGAAACGTTGTTCCGCCAGGGTGACAGCACGCGCGGCATCCCGGCCTGCATGGCCTGCCACAGCATCGACGGCCGCGGCAACCCCGGCGCGATGTATCCGCAGCTGGCCGGCCAGCATGCGCAGTACGTGGAGGCCACGCTGAAGGCATGGCACGACGGCGCCAGCTGGGGCACCGATACCCGCTCGCAGATCATGCCCGCGATCGCCGCCAAGCTGGACGCCAGGGACATCGCCGCGCTGGCCAGCTACATCGAAGGCCTGCACCCCGCCGAGAGCAAGCCTGCGGCGGCCGCCACGCCCTGACCGCCCGCGCGGCGCGTCTCCCGTTTCACCGATTCGAGGTGGTCATGTTCAAGCGTCTTCCGATCCTGTGCGCCGCCCTGCTCGCGCTTGCCGCCTGCAGCCATGACAAGGGCGAACCGGCCGCCACGCCGGCCCCCGCCAGCACGGCAGCCGCGACCTCGGTGACGCCGGCCGCCCCGGCCAGCACGCCGGCGCCCGCCAGCACGGCAGCCGCCGCCACGGCCACGCCCGCCGGCGACGACAACAGCGCGCCCGCGCCCGCCGAAAGCGCCGCGACCGCCGCCGCCCCGGCCGTGCCCTTCGTCGACAACGGCAAGTGGGTCGAGGGCAAGAACTACTTCCTGATCGACCCGCCGCAGCCGACCAGCCACCCCGGCAAGGTCGAGGTGACCGAGGTGTTCTCCTTCGGCTGTCCGGCCTGCAACGCGTTCCACACCACCGCCGACCAGATCCACAAGAGCCTGCCCGCCGGCGCGGTGATGAATTACCTGCCCGCGGCGTTCCGCCCGGACGAGAACTGGGTGGTCTACCAGCGCGCGTACTACGCCGCGCAGGCGCTGGGCCTGGCCGAGAAGAGCTACGACGCGATGTTCGACGGCACGTTCAAGACCGGCGAAATTTCCACCTACGACCTCAAGGGCAGCGGGCTGAAGCCGAAGGAGGCCTGGCCCACGATCGAGGACATCGCGCAGTTCTACGCGCAGAAATTCGGTGCGGACCCGAAGGAATTCGTCGCCGTCGCCAACTCGTTCTCGGTCAACACCAAGATGAAGCGCGCCGACGACCTGATCAAGGCGTACGGCATCGACGGCACGCCCTCGATGGTCGTCAACGGCAAGTACCGCTACGGGCCGAGCACGGCCGGCGGCTATGCGCAGACGATCGAGCTGACCCAGTGGCTGGTCGCCAAGGAACAGGCCGGCAAGTAGGCCGCCGGCGCCATCCGCGTGGAGAACGACCCGATGTTCAAGCGATACGCCCGCCTGCCCGTCCTGGCCTTGCTCGCCAGCCTGCTGCTGGCCAGCGCCTGCACCGCGCAGCCCAGCGACCCGGCGCCGTACGCGGAGGGCACCGACTACGTCACCCTGCCCGCCCCGCACCAGCGCTACAGCAGCGAGGGCAAGGTCGAGCTGGTCGAGGTGTTCTCCTACGGCTGCATCCACTGCGCGGAGTTCGCGCCGGATGCCGAGAAGCTGCGCAAGGAGCTGCCGGCCGGGGTCGAGTTCAAGCTGCTGCCGGCGCCGTTCAACCAGCAATGGGTGCCGTTCGCGCGGGCCTATTACGCGGCCAGGCAGCTGGGCGTGGTCGAGCGCACCCACCTGCAGCTGTTCGTGGCCAAGTTCGGCGAGCATTACCCGATCAACTCGATGGACGAGCTGGCCGATTTCTACGCCCGCGAAGGGGTCAACCGCGACGAGTTCATGCGCATCGCGATGGCGCCGGAAACCACCGAGAAGATGAAGCGCGACCTCGACCTGCTGCGCACCTGGCAAGTCGACGGCACGCCGACCCTGGTGGTCGACGGCAAGTACGTCGTTGCCACGGTGCGCTCGCACGAGCACATGCTGGCGGTGGCGCTGTGGCTGGCCAAGCGCGAACTGGCCGGCAAGTAGCTCCCGCCAGGCGGCCCTGCGCGGCGGCGGATCGCGCCGCCATCGTCGCGTTCACGCGGCGGCGCGCATGCTGCAGCTCAGGCGGGTGGCCAGGCCGGCTGCTGAAGGCATCCGCTCCCCTCTTCTGCCGCGTGCTGCCATGAACCGTGCCGCCACCCCTGCCACCGCACCTGCCGAGCGCCGCCTGCGCCTGCTCAGCTGCAACATCCTGGCCGGCGCCAGCGTGGCACATTACCGCGACTACCTCACCCGCAGCCTCAACGCGGTGCTGCCCGGGCGCAGCAAGATGGACAACCTCGACCGCCTGGCCGAGGTGCTGGCCGGCTTCGACGTGATCGGCCTGCAGGAAGCCGACGCCGGCAGCCTGCGCTCGGGCTTCCTCAACCAGACCCGTTACCTCGCCGAGACCTCCGGCCTGCCGTTCTGGAGCCACCAGCCCAACCGGCCGGTGGCGCGGCTGGCGCATTCGGCCAACGGCCTGATCAGCCGGCTCGAACCGACCTCGGTGATGGACTACCCGCTGCCCAGCCGCATCCCCGGCCGCGGCGCGCTGCTGGCGCAGTTCGGCGAAGGGGAGGACGCGCTGGCGGTGATGATTGCCCATCTTTCGCTGAGCGCCCCGGCGCGCGCACGCCAGCTCGGTTTCATCGCCGAGCTGCTGCAGGATTTCCGCCACGCCGTGCTGATGGGCGACCTCAACACCGAACCGGGCAGCGCGGAGATGCGCCAGCTGTTCAACAAGAGCAGCCTGCAGCCCCCGGCGCAGCCAACGCCCACCTTTCCCAGCTGGAAGCCGCGGCGGGCGCTGGACCACATCCTCACCTCCGAGGCGATCCAGCTGGAGAAAACCTGGACGCTGCCGCAGGCGTTCTCCGACCACCTGCCGGTGGCCGCGGAAATCCGCCTGCCCGCCGGCGTCGGCGGCCGCAGCGCGAAGCGGAAGCACCGATGACCTCGCTGCCGTGGCGCGCGGCGGCATGGTGGCTGGCGCTGCTGGCAGTGGGCCTGGGCGCCACCGCGCTGCGCTTCGGGCTGATCGAATCCAGCGCGATCGGGCAGCTCTGCGGCAGCGGCCACGGCCCCGCGTGGTGCACGCTGCGCACGTGGCTGGTGCTCGGCTTCCTGCATCACGTCTACGGCACGCTCGCGCTCATCGCGCTGCTGCCGGCGTGGTTGTTGCGGCGCCTGTCGCTGGCCTGGCTGGCCGCGGCGCTGGGCGTGTTCGCCATGCAGTTGTACGGCGCCGAGGCCGGCGCGCTGGCCTTGCTACTGGGCAGCCTGCGCCTGCTGCGCCTGCAGGCGGACGCCCGCGCGCCACGCATGCCAGACCGGCCAGGCAAGCAGCAGGTTCAGCACCAGCCATGACCACGCGGTCGGGTTGAGCCCGGCCTCCTGCGCGACCACGACCACGCCCAGCAGCGGCAGGCACGCGGCAAGGAAGCGCTGTTCCAGCGTGGGCCGCGCCCGCTCGCTCGCGCGGGACAGCCACCCCGCCAGTGCATGGCCCACGCACGGCAGCGCGAACAGGCCCAGCGGAAAATCGCGATAGCGCCCGTCGAACACCAGCAGCAGGCCGTAATACGCCAGCGCGAACAGCCACAGCGTGCGCCAGCCGCCGGGGCCACCCGGCCGCGGCGTGCCGGCCAGTCGCCCGGCAATCCAGCGCGCCAGCCGCAGCGCGGTGAACACGGCCAGCACGCAGGCGGCCAGCGAGATCGTCCACTCCCACGGGTTGCGGCAGGCAAACCACATCTGTCGGCACTGCCAGGCGACGGCGCCGCCGCTGGCCACGCCGGCCAGGCCCAGCGCCAGCCGTTCGCGCCAGCCGTTCCGGCGACGTCGCCATGCGCCGGCCAGCGCGAAGATCACGCCACCGAGCGCCGCGGCCAGCCAGCCCAGCCACCAGCGCGCCATCTCGACCACCGGCCCGGTCATCGCGAATTTCGGCCGCGCCTGCGCGTCGAAAATGCCCCAGTAGCCGCCCACCGTGCCTTCCTGCGTGCGCTTCCACGGCTGGTCGAACGCCTCGATCACGTTGTACGGCAGGCCGGTTTCCTCCGCGTAGCGCAGGAAGTCGCGCAGGTAGCGCGCCTCGTCCACCACGCTGGCGCTGGCCGCCTGGCGCGGGCGGCCGGCGCTGGGCCAGCCGGTCTCGCCGATCATCACGCGCCGCCCGGGAAATGCCGCGCTCACCTTCGCGTACACCGTTGCCACGTGCTGCACCGCCCGCTCCGGCGGCACCGGCTGGTCTTCCCAGTACGGCAGGATGTGGATGGTGAGGTAATCCACGGAGGCAGCCAGCTCGGGATGGCGCAACCAGAACTCCCACACGTCGGCATAGGTCACCGGCTCGGGCACCGCCTCGCGCACACGCGCCAAATCGGCCGCCAGCTGCGCCGACGACAGCTCGCCGCGCAGCAGCACCTCGTTGCCGACGATCACCGCACGCACCACGTCCGGGTAGGCGCGCGCCGTGGCGATGCCGAGGCGGATCTGTTCGGCATTGGCCTCGGGATCATGTCCCAGCCAGATGCCCAGCAGCACCTTCATGCCGTAGCGCCGGGCGATCCGCGGTACCGCGCTGAGGCCCTGCCCCTGCGAGTAGGTGCGCACGCAATCGAAGCGCTGCGACAGCGCGCGCAAGTCCGCGTCGACGCGCTCGGCGCTGACGAAGGCCGAGGCATCCAGCGGCGACTCGCCCGCCAGCCGGAACGGTGCATACGACACGCAGGCGATGCGCGAGGTGGGTGCATCGGGCAACGCCACCGGCCGGCCGATCGCCCACCAGCCGTACAGCGATGCCAGGGCTGCCAGCAGCAAGGCCAGCCACGCCAGAGGCTCCCGACGGACAACAGGCGCAGCTTCGGATGACATGCGGCAAACCGTGGATGGCGACGAATCAGCGTGCCAGCTTAGCAGGGCGCGCCATGTGTTCACCCGGTCCACACAAGCGGCCGCGGGCGTTCCACTACACTGCGGGCAGATCGAATCGCGGAGTACGCATGCCTGCTTTCACCTCTCCCCGGCTGGCACGCGCGGGCGGCCTGCTGCTGGCCGGTGCCTGCCTGTTCATCGGCCTTGCGCAGGCCGCCGAGCCGACGCCGGCGCAACGCGCCACGTTCAAGCAGGCCTATGCGGCGGCCCAGCAGGGCGACGACTGGCGCGCGCTCGCCGGCACGCTGCACGACTACCCGCTGTATCCCTACCTGCAGGCGGCGGCGCTGGAGCACGACATCCGCACCGTCGACCGCGCCACCGTCGAGGCCTACCTCGCGCAGTATCCGGACTGGCTGCCCGCCGCCGACCTGCGCCGCAGCTTCCTGCGCGAGCTGGCGCGGCGGCAGGATTGGAGCGGTTTTCTCGCCCTGTACCAGGCGGGCCTTGGCGACACGCTGAGCTGCGACGCGCTGCAGGCCAGGCTCGCGCAAGGTGCCACGCTGGATTTCGATCGCGATCTCGCCGCGCTGTGGTCGCAGCCGAACCTGCCCGACGCCTGCGACCCGGTGCTCGATGCCGCGCAGCGCCAGGGCCTGCTCACCGCCGCAAGGTTGTGGACGCGCATCGACCGCGCCGCCGACGCCGGGCAGGCCGGCACCATCGCCAGCCTGGCGAGCTGGTTGCCCGCCGCCCAGCAGGCCGACGCGCAGCAGCTGGCGCTGGCCTTGCGCGATCCGGCCGCGGCGCTGGCCAAGGCCCTGCAGTGGAGCGACACGCCGCGCGCGCGGCAGGCCGCGACGCTGGCGCTGGTGCGACAGGCGCGGCGCGACGTGGACCGCGCCGACGACGCGTGGCGGCAGTTGCAGCCGCGTTTGACGTTCGACACCGCGCAGCGCAACGACATCCTGCGCGCGCTGGCGCTGTTCCACGCCACCGACTTCGACGACGACGCGCTCGCCCGTCTCGTCGCGCTGCCCGCCGCCGCGCAGGACGACAGCACCCGCGAATGGCGCGCGCGAGTGGCGCTGGCGCGGATGAACTGGCCGGCCGTGTTGGCGGCGATCGCGGCGATGCCGCCGTCGCTGCAGCAGGGTGACGAATGGCAGTACTTCCGCGCCCGTGCGCTCGCCGCCACCGGCGATGCCGCAGCCGCGCAACGGCAATACGCCGCGCTGGCCGGACAGGCCACCTACTTCGGCTTCCTCGCCGCCGACCGCCTGCAGCAGGACTACGCCATCTGCCCGCTGAGCCTGGCCGACGATCCGCAGCGCGAGCAGCAGTTGCTGGCCCGCCCCGCCCTGCAGCGTGCGTTCGAATTGTTCGCGGTGGACCTGCCGCGACTGGCCCGGCGCGAATGGAACCGCGCGCTGCAAGGCACCGACGCGGCCACCCAGCGCCTCGCCGCCGACCTGGCCAACCGGCGTGGCTGGTACGACCGCGCGGTGTTCACGCTCAGCAGCGGCGACGCGCTGCGCCTGTACGACCTGCGTTTCCCGCTGGCCAGCCAGGACGGCCTGGTGCCGCAGGCCGAGCAGGCCGGCATCTATCCGGCATGGGCGTACGCGATCCTGCGCGCCGAGAGCGCGTGGATGAGCGACGCGCGTTCCGGCGCCGACGCCCGCGGCCTGATGCAGCTGCTGCCGGCCACGGGCGCGCTGGTGGCGCGTGCCGCCGGCCTGCCATGGAACGGCGCTGCCAGCCTGTACGACCCGGTGGTGAACATCGCGCTGGGCACGCGCTACCTGGCGCAGATGGCGCAGCGTTTCGACGGCTCGACCTGGCTCGCCAGCGCGGCCTACAACGCCGGGCCGAACCGCGTCGACGTGTGGCTGGCCGAACGCGGCACGCTGGCGCCGGACCTGTTCGTCGCCACCATCCCGTACAAGGAAACCCGCGAATACGTGGCCCGCGTGATGGCCTTCAGCGTGATCTACGACTGGCGCCTCAACCAGGCGGTGGTGCCACTGGCGCGGCGCATGGGCGCGATCGGCCAGCCGCTCGCAACCCCGGGCCCGGGCACGCCGCGTCGCGTGGTGCAGTGCCCGGCGGAGGCGCCGGCGGGCAGCGCTTCGACGTCGGCGCCGGTGTCGAGCACACGCTGATCGCCGCCCTCGCCATTCACGCGTCGGCGGTGCGCATCCCCAGCAACGCGCGCAACCGCTTCAGCTCCACGCCGTAGGCGGCGCAGCGCTCGCTGTCCCGGCGCATCAACGCGTCCACGCTGCCGGCATGGCGCTCGCCGCCGCCATGCACGTCCACGCAGGCTGGCGCGAACGGCAACGCGCAGAACGCCAGCAGGCGACGTACCTGCAACGCCGGTTCGGCACGCCATGCCTCGTAGTGGTGTTCGAGAAAGCGGCCGGGAAACAGCTGCCGCCAGTGCCGGCACAGCGCGTCGTAATCGCTCCAGTAGCCGGTGACGTGGTCGAGGTCGTAGCTGAACTCGTGACGGTCGAGGAACAACTGCCGGTAGCAGGCGAAACAGGTTTCCAGCGCGCGGCGGCGGCTGTCGACCACGCGCGCGCCCGGCAGCATCGCGAGGATCGCCCCGACCAGCCGCCAGTTGCCCGGCGTGCGGTCGACCAGGCAGGCCTTGCGTCCGCGTGCCGCTTCGGCGCGGGCGAGGTAATCCCGGCCCAGTCGCTGCCAGTCCGCCGGCGTGGCCTGCGTCATCCACTGCACGCGCGGCTGCTGCCGGCGTTGCGTTTCGGCCTTGAGCACCTCTTCGACCGCATCCGATTCGTCGACCACCGCCACCGCCGGATGCGCGGCCAGCACCTGCGCGGTCAGCAGCGACCCGGCCTGCGGCATGCCGACCACGAACACCATGCCCTCGCCCAGCCGCGCGTCGATGGCGTCCGTCCGCCGCGTCTCGAACACCCGGCGCATCGCCTGCGCCTGCGCGCGGGACTTGGCCGGCTTCCAGGCCAGCGCGCGGTACATCTGCGCATTGGCCTTGCGCAGCGCGCGAAATGCGCCGGCGTAGTCGCCCTGGTCCTCCAGCGCGCGGGTCAACGCAAAACCCAGGCACACCCGCGCGCGCTGACTGGCCAGCGGCGAACGCAGCAGTTGTTCCAGATGCGCGACGTCGGCCGCGCCGAACGACGCCGTCTCCAGATCGGCGAGGCCGACCCAGGCATCGGCCAGGTCCGGCTGCAGGCGCAGCACCGCACGATAACTGTCGCCGGCCGGACCCAACGCACCCAGGCTCGCCTGCGCCTGCGCCAGCAGCATCCGCGCCGGCACGTGGCCGGGCTCGGCATCCAGCGCGCGATGCAAGGCGGTGATCGCCCCGGCCGGACGCTGCTGCAGCATGTACATCTTGCCGAGGTTGAACCACGCCGGCGCAAAGTCCGGCGCCTTGGCACAGCATCGCTCCAGGCCAGCCATTGCCGCCGCAGGCTCGCCGGCGGCGAACAGCGCCGTGGCCAGGTTCATGCGCACCAGCGGGTCGTCCGGCAGCAACGCCCGCGCCCGCTGCAGGAAGGCCACCGCCCTCACGTAATCGCCGCGCACGTGCCGCACCAGCCCCTGCATGCGCAAGGCCTCGGCGCAATCGGGCAGCATCGCCAGCACGCCATCGAGCGCCGCCTCGGCAGCCGGCAGGTCGTGCGCATCCAGCGCTGCGGAAGCACGCGCGAGCAACGCCCGCGCCGCCGCCGGCAAGCCGGCGGCACGGTCGCTCGTCAACGGATGATCCTGCAACGCCCCCATCCTCGTTCGCCCCTGTGGCCGCTGTGCGGCCCCATCGGCCAGCTTACGCGAGGGCGACGACGGCATCCAGATTTGCCGCGGAAGGCGAGGTGCCGAAGTACGCCAACCGTCATTCCTGCGAGGCGCTTTCGACGGCTGAAGTGCCGGTCAAATAGAACGGCGAGCGAGGAAACTCACTCGCCGCGCAACCACCGCGCCGCATCCACCGCGTAATAGGTGAGGATCGCATCCGCACCGGCGCGCTTGAACGCAGTCAACGATTCGAGCACCACCGCCTTTTCGTCCAGCCAGCCGTTCTGCGCGGCGGCCTTGAGCATCGCGTACTCGCCGCTGACCTGGTAGACGAAGGTGGGTGCGCCGAAGGCGTCCTTCACCCGGCGCAGCACGTCGAGGTACGGCAGGCCCGGTTTCACCATCACCATGTCGGCGCCTTCGAGCAGGTCCAGCTCGACCTCGCGCAGGGCCTCGTCGCTGTTGCCCACGTCCATCTGGTAGGTGTGCTTGTTGCCCTTGCCGAGGTTGGCCGAGGAACCGACCGCATCGCGGAACGGGCCGTAGAACGCGGAGGCATACTTCGCCGAGTAGGCGAGGATGCGGGTGTGGATGTGGCCGGCCGCTTCCAGCGCGTCGCGGATGGCGCCGATGCGGCCGTCCATCATGTCCGACGGCGCCACGATATCCATGCCCGCCGCGGCCTGCGCCAGCGACATCTTCACCAGCGCCTCGACGGTGGGCTCGTTCATCACGTAACCATGCTCGTCGATCAGGCCGTCCTGGCCGTGGGTGGTGTACGGGTCGAGCGCGACGTCGCCGATCAGGCCAAGCTCGGGACACTTCGCCTTCAGCGCGCGGGTGGCGCGGTGCATCAGGTTGTCGGGGTTCCACGCCTCGGCGGCGTCGAGCGATTTCACCCCGGCGCCGGGCGAGGGGAACAGGGCCAGCGCGGGAATGCCCAGGCGCACGCATTCGCCGGCCAGCTTCAGCAGTTCGTCGATCGAGAGCCGATCCACGCCGGGCATCGACGGCACCGCTTCGCGCCGACCCTCACCCTCGATCACGAAGGCGACCATGATCAGGTCGCTCGGCAGCAAGGTGTGCTCGCGCATCAGCGCGCGAGAGAAGGCGTCGCGGCGCATGCGGCGCATGCGGGTGGCGGGAAAGCTCATGGCGGTACTCGCAAGTCGGCAGCCCTCTATTTTACGCCTTTGCCCCGCACGCAGCCGCGGCCCGCCGGCATCGCCATTCCGGCGCGTACGGATGCAAAACGCTGGACTACGCGGCACAACGGCGGCACGCTTGCTGTTCCGTTTCCGCAGGAAGCTACATGAGCCCGTCCCGCAGCGTACCCACCCTGCTCGTCGATCTGGGTGGCACCAACGTCCGCTTCGGCGTGGCCGACACCTCGCGCGAGCGCCCGCTGCTGGCCGACAGCATCCGGCGCTATCGGGTTGCCGAGCACGATTCGCTGGTGGCCACCGCCCGGCAGTACCTCGACGAAACGGGGCTGACGGTGAAGCGCGCCATCGTCGCCGCGGCCGGACGCATCGTCGACGGCGAGACGGTGAAGGTCACCAACAATCCGTGGGCGATCTCGGCCCATCAGACCGCCGAGGCGCTGGGCCTGGAGCATGTGCACCTGGTCAACGACTTCGCCGCGCAGAGCATGGCGGTGACGCTGCTGCACGGCGACGACCTGGTCGACGTGGGCACGGTGCCGCGGCCGGTGGTCGGTGCCGAGGACGAACAGACTTTTGCCATCGTCGGCCCCGGTACCGGCCTGGGCGTGGGCGGCCTGCTGGTGCGCGGCGGTCACTGCAGCGTGCTGCAGACCGAAGGCGGCCACGCCGGCTTCGCCGCGCACACGCCGGAGGACATCGCGATCCTCGACTACCTCAACCACAAGTACGGTCGCGTTTCCAACGAGCGGCTGATCTGCGGCCAGGGACTGGTGAACCTGTACGACGCGATCTGCCACATGGTCGGCGCACAACCGGCCGACCTGAAGCCCGAAGACATCACCGCCCGGGCCAAGGCCGACAGCTGCCCGCTGTGCACGCGCACGGTGGAAACCTTCGCCGGCATCTTCGGCAGCGTGGCCGGCGACCTGGTGCTCACGCTCGGCGCGTGGGACGGCGTCTACCTCACCGGCGGACTGATCCCGGTGCTGCTGCCGTGGCTGGAACGCGGGCGCTTCCGCGAACGCTTCGAAGCCAAGGGCCGCTTCCGCGACATCATGGAAAAAGTGCCGACCCAGGCGATCATGAACCCGGAACCGGGGCTGCTCGGCGGCGCCGCGCTGGCCGTGCTGGACTCGGGCCGGCCATTGCTGCCGCGGCGCGAGAGCAGCCATGCCACGGCGTGACGGCGCCTTCCTGTTCGATCTGGACGGCACCCTGATCGACAGCGTCTACCAGCACGTGCTGGCGTGGAAGCAGGCGCTGGACGCCGAGGGGCTGGACATTTCGGTGTGGCGGATCCATCGCAAGATCGGCATGAGCGGCGGCCTGTTCGCCAACATGCTGTTGCGCGAGACGACTTTGCCGATCACTGCCGAGCGACTGGATCGCATGCGCGAGCATCATGCCGAGGCGTTCAACCGCATGCATGCGCAAGGCGCGGTGCGGCCGCTGCCCGGCGCGCGCGAATTGCTCGACTACCTCGGCGCGCAGGACATCCCGTGGGCAATCGCCACCAGCGGGCGGATGGAAACGGCCCGGCACAACCTGGAGGCGCTCGGCATCGATCCGTCGAAGGTGCCGGTGGTCACGCGCGACCAGGTGCGCCATGCCAAGCCCGACCCGGATTTGTTCATGGAAGCGGCCGAGCGGCTCGGCGTGGACATCCGCCAATCGCTGGTGATCGGCGACAGCGTGTGGGACATGCTTGCCGCGCAACGCGCCCGCACGCTGGGCGTGGGCGTGCTCTCCGGCGGCTACGGCCAGGCCGAGCTGCAGCAGTCCGGTGCATTCCGCGTGTACGAGGACCCCGCCGACCTGCTGCGCCACATCGACGAAGTGGCGGCGCGCGATTGAGCCGGCCGCGCTTCACTGAACCGGCGCGGCGCGCATCATGAAAAGTTAATCACCGGCAACAAGTCGGGCGCTAGGCTGAACCGGCCTCGCCCTCTTCCGGAGCCGTCCCATGCGTCGCCTCGTCGCCAGCCTCCCGCTCGCCCTGCTGCTCGCCGCCTGCTCGCCCGCGCCCACGCCGCCAGCCCCTGGCGAAGCACAGACGGCGCCCGCCAACCCCGCCCTGGGCTCGCCGGAATGGCTGGCCTGGGTCGACCAGTCGCTCGCCATCAGCGACAAGGGCCACGGCCCCGACCCCGGTTCCCCCGAGTGGAACCAGGCCGTGCAGCGCAAACTGGGCGAGGAAGCCCCGCAATCCAACCCGGGCTCGCCGCAATGGCAGCAGTCGGTCGACGCGCTGCTGCGCACGCGGCTGCCGCCGGGGTCTTGAATACAGAGGCGCGCAGCGAGTTGCAGGCCACCGAGGCCAGCGGCGATGCGGGCGCAATCGCCAAAGCCAAGGAGCTGCTCATGGGGCGCGCCCGGTCGAAGGGACGATGGATACCAGATGACGCGCTGTGGGCATGCTTCCAGACGAACAAGGAAGCGCTCAACCCTCGCCGACGCCCGGCCCCGACACGTTGCCGTCGGCGAATACCGACGAGCGCGGCGGGTTTCAGCCGCGCAGACGATCCATCGTCACGTTGCCGGTGCTGCCCGCCTTGCGCGTGAAGCGAAACCGGAACGCCAGCCTGATCGGCACGAATTCGACCTTGATCACCGGACCGTCGCAACCCGGCGCCTGCGCAGCGTCGTATCCCTGCGGGTAGGTGCATCGCCGGGACCGGGCGAAGCGCCACGACGACGTCGCCTGCCTGGCGCTGCGCATCAATTCGGCGGCAACGTCGCCGATCCTCGCCGGGCAACCGGGCAGGCCCGTCAGTGGTGCGCTGGCATAAACGAGGCCGTCTCGATCAATCGACACCTCCAGGCAGACGACCACCTCACCGCGTGGCGCGTCCGCCGTCGCGGGGTAATTGGGCAACTGCAGCGGCGCCAGGGGCTCGCCGATGACGAAGCCCTGGTTTTCGGACATGGCATAACTTTCGGCGTTGGCCGGGATGAAGGTTTCCACGCTGGAACCGCGAACCTCACCGACATCCTGATGGGCGCAGCCAGCGAGCCACGACGCCAAGATGATGAAGAACGCACTGCGCCACGTGCGGAGGGTCCGATGTTTCACGATTTCTTCCTTGTCATGACGTTGACTGGCGGGGCGTTCCGGACGCTGGCCACGAAACCGACTCCGGCGCCAGCAGCGCATCCAGGTCAGCTTCGTCGAAGCGCAGTTTCTCGCGGCTGCCGCCGCCTTCGAGCACGGCGTCGGCGAGTTCGGCCTTGCGCAGTTTCAGTTCCTCGATGCGCTCTTCCACCGTGCCGCTGGTGATGAGGCGGAACACGAACACCGGCTTGTCCTGGCCGATGCGGTGTGCGCGGTCGCTGGCCTGCGCCTCGGCGGCGGGGTTCCACCACGGGTCGTAGTGGATCACGGTGTCGGCGGCGGTGAGGTTGAGGCCCACGCCGCCGGCCTTCAGCGAGAGCAGGAACAGCGGCACCTCGCCATCCTGGAAGCGCTGCACCGGCTCGGCGCGGTCGCGGGTGTCGCCGGTGAGGGTGACGTAGCGGATGCGGCGGCGGTCGAGCTCGGCGGCGATCAGTTTCAGCATGCCGGTGAACTGCGAGAACAGCAGCACCTTGCGGCCCTCGTCCAGCAGCGCGGGCAGCATGTCCATCAACAGCTCGAACTTGGCCGATTCGCGCACGCCGCGCGCCGCCTCGAGTTTCACCAGGCGCGGGTCGCAGCACACCTGGCGCAGCTTGAGCAGCGCATCGAGCACCACGATGCCCGAATGCGCGATGCCGCGCTGGGCGATCACCTCGCGCAGCTCCTCGGTCAGCGACAGGCGCAGACCTTCATACAGTTCGCGCTGGCGGCCTTCCAGCACCACGCGGCGGGTGATCTCGGTTTTCGGCGGCAGTTCCTTCGCCACCTGCGCCTTGGTCCGGCGCAGGATGAAGGGCGCCAGGCGCAGGTTCAGGCGTTGCTGGCACTCCTCGTCGCGTTGCTTCTCGATCGGCACGCGGTAGTGGCGACGGAACGCGCCTTCGTCGCCGAGCAGGCCGGGCACGGCCAGGTCGATCTGCGACCAGAGTTCGCCCAGGTGATTTTCCAGCGGGGTGCCGGTGAGACACAGGTAGCGTGGCGTGCGCAGGCTGAGCAGCGCGCGGCGTGCCTGCGTGCGCGGGTTCTTCACCTGTTGGGCCTCGTCCAGCACGATCAGCGCGAACGGCTGCTGGCGCAGCGCGGCGACATCGCGCGGCAGCAGGGCGTAGCTGGTCAGCACGATGTCCTGCGCGCCGAGCTGGTCGAATTCTTCCGCGCGCTGCGGGCCATGCAAGGTCAGCACCTTGAGCATCGGCGCGAAGCGGGCGATCTCCGACTGCCAATTGGGAATCAGGCTGGTGGGCACCACGATCAGCGCGGGCTGGGTCAGCGCCCCGCCGTGCTTGAGCGACAGCAGATGGGTGATCAACTGCAGGGTCTTGCCCAGGCCCATGTCGTCGGCCAGCACGCCGCCGACGCCGGCCTCGGCCAGCGCGTTCAACCAGCGCAGGCCTTCGCGCTGGTAGGGCCGCAGTTCGGCGGCAAGCCCTTCGGGCACGGCATCGCTGGCGCGCGCGGCGGCGTCACGCAGGCGTGCGGCGAAACCGAGCAGCGGCTCGGCTGCCTGCAACGTGCCGCCAGCGGGCATGGCGGCGGCCAGTTCCTCCAGTCGGCCGGCCTGCACGCGCGGCAGGTGCAGTGACTTGCGCGGCTTCTCCAGGTATTCGGCCAACGGCGCCAGCAGGCCGCGCAGTTCGCGCAGGCGCACCGGTACGCGCCGGCGCGCATCGACCGGGGCGTACCACACCGCATCGTCGGGCTCATTCGCCGCCGGGCTGAGGGTCAACTGGTGCTCGGCCAGCGCTTGCGCCACCGCCGGCAAAAGGTTGTGGCGCTGGCCATCGACCTCGATGCCGATCTCCAGGTCGAAGGCGTGGTCGTCGACGTCCTCGGCCGCCTGGCCATACCAGCGAACCGGCCCTTCGAGCACCTCGAACGGGAAGCTGGGCGCGTACTCGACGAGGAAATTTTCTTCCTCGAGCTTGGGGCGCAACGCCAGCCAGCGCGCCGGCGTGTTGACCTCCAGTGCGCCGGCATAACCGGCGCCGGGGAACAGCCAGGCGTCTTCGGGCAGGGTTTCGGCCACGTCCCACGGCAGCCCCTCGGTATCCACGCCGGGAGTGAGTCCGACGCGTTCGAGCTGCTCCATCGCGGTGAGTTCCTCGGCACGGCGGCGGGTGATCTCGACCAGTTGGCCATTGCGCACGCGGCGCACCAGCGGCTCGCCGCCGCGGCCGGGCAAACGCTCGCCGGCATAATCGAAGGCCAGCCGCGCATAGCCCAGCGGCGGCGTGCCGGCGGCCAGACGCGCGTGGCGGGTCAACGCATGCAGGATCAGCACCGGCTTGGGCGCCAGCTGCGAGCGCTTGAGATCGCCGAACACCTGCGGCAGCGGTACCCGCGTGGCCAGCCGGCTGTTCGGCAGCTTGCTGCGCAGGCGGCGGCCATGCTCGTGTTTCAGCGGCGGCAGCTCCAGCCACTGGGTTTCCTCGGCCGGCGCATCGAACAGGCCCAGGGTCGCGCGCTCGGCGTCCAGGTACCACAGCGCGTCGACGCGCAGCAGGCGCTGGCTGTTGGGCAGCAGCGGCAGCAGGCGCTGGCTGCCGTCGGCCTCCATCTGCCAGTGCCAATTGAGCGGGTGCGACTTGCCGCGCGACAGGCGCAGGCCGGCCAAGCCGCCGAGAAAGCACGGCGCGGTATCGAGGACCTCGGCCAGCAGGCTGTCGCCGACGTGGCCGCCAAGGCGGGCATAGCTGCGGCTCTTGCGCACGCTCAGCGGCAGGCCCAGCACGCTGGCGGCCAGGCGCTGCTCGTGCGGCTGCAGCGGGGTCTGCACCAGGTGGCGGCTGTCCAGCGGTACCGGGCGGCTGTAGCGACCGTGCTCGACCACGCTGAGCAGTACCGGCGCCACGTCGACGCGGGCGAACGCCGCGCCCTCCTCGGGCACCACTTCGACGAAGAAGCCGAGTACGCCACCGTCCTCACTCGCCGCGGGTTTGGGCGCAGCCAGCAGCCGCCGCCAGGCCGGCGGCAAGGTGTCGTCGTCGCCAGCCGGGGGGCCGGCGACGCGCTGCTTCTCGTCCGATTGCGGCATCCGCATGCGTTCCGTAGCAACGACCAAATGCTTGAGCTTAGCAGCGCGAGTGCCGGATGCGGCGACGGCCGCGGCACCCGCCGCCGGTCCTGCGTCAGTCGTTGCCGAACAGCCCGTGCGGATATTCCGGCTTCTGCTCGCGCGCCATCAGTGCCTTGAGCCCTTCGGCCGGGGTGACCTCGCCGTGCAACACGGCGCGCACGCCGGCGCTGATCGGCAGGTCCAGGCCATGCTTGGCGGCCAGCCGCGCGACTTCGTCGGCGGTGAGGATGCTCTCCACCACCTGGCCGATGCGGCGCACCGCTTCGTCGATCGCCACGCCCTGGCCCAACGCCAGGCCGAGCCGGCGATTGCGCGAAAGGTCGCCGGTGCAGGTCAGCACCAGGTCGCCGAGGCCGGACAGGCCGATCAGCGTTTCCGGCCGTGCGCCCAGCGCCACGCCCAGGCGCAGCATCTCGTTCATGCCGCGGGTGATCAGGCCGGCGCGGGCGTTGAGGCCCAGGTTCATGCCGTCGGCGATGCCGGTGGCGACGGCCAGCACGTTCTTCATCGCGCCGCCGAGCTCGGCGCCGAGCACGTCGCCGCCGGAGTACGCGCGCAGGTTGGGCGCATGCAGCAGGCCGGCGAGTTGTTGCGCGAAGGCATCGTCGTCCGAATGCACGGTGACCGCGCTGGGCAGACCGGTGGCCACCTCCCTGGCGAAGGACGGCCCGGTGATGACCGCCGCCGGCCGGCCCGGCAACTTTTCCGCCACCAGTTCGTGCAGGAAACGCCCGGTACCGGGTTCGAAGCCCTTGGTCGCCCAGGCGATCGCGGTGCCCGCGTCGAGCAGCGGCGCGAGTGCGTCGAGCATCGCGGCGAACGCATGGCTGGGCACCACGATCAGCACGATATCGGCGCCGCGCACGGCCGCGCCGAGATCCGCCTCGTAGCCCAACGCCTCCGGCATAGTGACGCCTGGCAGGTAGCGCGCATTGCTGCGTTGCTGCGCCATCTGCGCCAGCGCGTCGGCATCGCGGCCCCATAGCCGGGTGGGTACGCCGTTGCGGGCGCCGAGCGCGGCCAGAGCCGTGCCCCAGGAGCCCGCGCCGAGCACGGTCAGCTTCGGCTTGTCAGGCATGCCCGAAGCTCAGCTGTTGAGCATCACCGGGGCTTCGTCGCCACCGGCACCACGGCGCAACTGTTCGGCGAACAGCGCGTCGAAATTGATCGGCTGCAACAGGAACGGCGGGAAGCCGCCTTCGAGCACCATCGAGGAAATCACCTGGCGCGCATACGGGAACAGCAGGTTCGGGCAATAGCTGCCCAGGATGCCGGCCTTGTCGGTGTCGCCGAAACCGGCGATGCCGAACACGCCCGCCTGCTCCACTTCCGCCAGGTACGCCGTGCGCTGGCCGACCGTGCAGGTCAGGGTCAGACTGAGCACCACTTCATACAGGTCGTTGCCCAGATCGCTGGCCTTCTGGCCCAGGTTCAGCTGCACCTGCGGCTGCGCGTTCTCGTCGATCTCCTGGAAGATCTGCGGCGCGTTGGGCGCCTCGAAGGAAACGTCCTTCACGTAGATCTTCTGCATCACCAGCTGCGGCTGGCTGGCCTGGCCGTTGGCCTGGTCGTTGTTGATCTCTTGTGCCATCGGGTGGTCCTCTCAAAGACGGGCGGTCAAGCAAAGAGGCTGATTGTTCCATACATCCCCGTCTGGCGCACCCATCCGCACCCTTGAACGGGCGTCCGAGGATTGCGCCCAACCGCTTGTTTCTGCGACAATGCGCGGCTCGCCTCATGTCGGCCCGGTTCTCCGGGTGGTCCGCCACGCAATGCGGACCCACGCGACCGGGCCATGCAACACCTCCGGCATTGCGTGGCGCACCGCGTCGCTGGGCCGATGCCGCCCTGGCCAACGGGTGGCAATCACGGCTTCAACCGAAGCCATTCTTGGGAGGTCGTCATGGCCCGTGTATGTCAAGTCACCGGAAAGGGTGTGCAGAGCGGCAACAATGTCTCGCACGCCAACAACAAGACCCGCCGCCGCTGGTTGCCCAACCTGCATGAGCGTCGCTTCTGGGTCCCCAGCGAAAGCCGCTGGATCAAGCTGCGCGTTTCCAACCACGCCCTGCGCACGATCGACAAGAATGGCATCGAGGCCGTGATTGCCGACATGCGTGCCCGCGGCGAAAAGGTCTGAGGAGCACACCATGGCCAACAAATCGCAAGACAAGATCCGCCTGATTTCTTCGGCCGGCACCGGCCACTTCTACACCACGCAGAAGAACAAGAAGAACACCCCGGAAAAGTTCGAGTTCAAGAAGTACGATCCGGTGGTGCGCAAGCACGTGATCTACAAGGAAGGCAAGATCAAGTGAGGTCATGGCGCATTCGCGCGTAGCGCGAGTGCCCTTGCCATGACGTCATCCCTGCGAAGGCAGGGATCGCTCTTGCTCTTGCGCTCTCCACAGCATCCGCAACAGCGATCTTGACTCCTCCAGGAAAACCCGCCGCCCGGCGGGTTTTCCTTTTGCCCGAAGCCCGCCTATCGCGCATCATCGGGCCATGACATTCCCCGCCCTGTTCCCCACCCTGCTCGGCGATGACGCCTGGCGCGCCTTGCCCGCGGCCGTGCAGGCGATGCACGGCGCCGCACCGCTGCTGCGCGCGAGCGGCGTGGCCGACGTCGATGGCGCCGGCCACTTCCCCGCGCGCTGCCTGCGCCGGCTGCTCGGCCTGCCCGCGCCCGGCCCGCAGCAGGCACTGGCGCTGACGATCGAGCGCCACGGCAACCGCGAAGTATGGACGCGCCGGTTCACCGGCCGACGCATGCAGTCCAGGCTCGACCGCCACGCCGGCTCGCCGCTGCTGCACGAACATCTCGGGCCGGCCACGCTGCGCTTCGCGCTGCGCCGCGACGGCGACGCGATCGACTGGCAACTGCGGGGCGTGAGCCTGTTCGGCCTGCGGTTGCCGCGCTCCTTCTGCGGCACGGTGCGGTCGCGCAGCGGTGCGCACGACGGGCGCTACGCCTTCGACATCGACGTGCGCCTGCCGTTGCTCGGTCGGCTCGTCGCCTACCGCGGCTGGCTGGAGATCGACCGTGTCACCTGAAGGCGAACACCCCGTCATCGTCTTCGATGGCGTCTGCGTGCTGTGCAGCCGCTGGGTGGATTTCATCCTGCGTCACGACCGTACCGGCCGCTTCCGGCTGGCGGCGATGCAGGGGCAACATGGTCGCGCCCTGCTGGTGGCGCACGGCTTGTCGCCGGACGACCCGGTGTCGTTCCTGCTGGTCGAGCAGGATCGGGGTTACCGCGACACGGACGCCATTGTCCGCGTGCTTCGCCACTTGGGCGGGCCGTGGCGCCCGGCAAGCGCGATGCTGCGCATGGTTCCACGCCGCTGGCGCGACGGCGCCTACCGCTGGCTCGCCCGCCACCGATACCACCTGTTCGGTCGGCGCGCACAATGCCGCCTGCGCGAGCCGGACCAGGCGTGGCGCTTCATCGACTGAGCACCTCGACGCCGGTGCGCAACGCGAATCCCTCGAAGCCGGCGACGATCTGATCGAGCGCAAGCAATCCCATGCAGGGCATGGCGCCCTTCTCGGCCAGCAGACCATCCGCCCAGCGCCGCGCAAACACGATCGCCGGCGTCACCGGCACCTGCGGGCCATCGCCCGCGTCGGCATCCAGCCACCAGCACAGGTGCAGCGGCCGGCCTTGCTCGTCGGTGCCACGCAACTCCACCACCATGCCGCCGACATCAGTGCCCAGGCGCACGAACCATTCGCTCATGCGCCGCAGTGCGGGCGCGTGGCGCGCGAGATCGCGGATCAGGCCCAGTCGCACCAGTACGCCCATGCCCCAAGTCGCCCATTGCAGCAAGGGCAGTTCGAGGCCGGCGCGGAAGACCACCGAACGCGCCTGCGGATAACGCGCGTGAAACAGTTCGAGATCCGGAACATCGCAGACGCCGACGCGGCGATGGCCGAACGGGAACCATTGGCGCCGGCTGTCCATCCAGCCATGCACCGTGTCCCAGCAGTCCTCGCGCCAGACGCGGATCGGCCGCCCGCAATAGCCGAGGATGGAGGCCACCGTGGCATCGCCGCGCGGCGTGCGGTTGCCGGGATTGATCGCGTGTTCGATGGCGTCGAGCCGGCCGAAGCGGGGCAACAGCGCATCGACCGCCGCTGAACTCAGCGCCGGCACGCTGGACGCACCGCTGACCAGCAGCCGGCCCGCACACCGTGCGCGCTCGTTTAGCCGGGAAAAGCCGCAGACAAAATCACGGCCATCGGCGAGGTCGATGTAATCACTGCCGGCGTCGATGCACGCTTCCGCGACACGATAATCCTGCCCCTGGAACGGGCCGGCGGCGTGGATCACCAGATGCGGTTCGAGCGCGGCCAGCGCCGCCGGAAAGTCCGCACTCGCCGTATCCAGTGCATGGACGCGCACACGCGCATCGCCGATCGCCGCGCGCAATGCCTCCAGCGACGCCTTGTGGCGTCCAGCCAGCAACAGTTCGAAACGTGCGTCGTGCGCAAGCCGCGTCGCGATGCGCGAACCGAACACACCAGTCGCGCCAAGCACCACCACCCTCGGGGTCATTCCGTACCTCCCTGTCGATGCGCAAGGGTTCGAGCTTGCCATGCGCCGCCCGAACGGAGAAACCGGGGCACACGAAGCCCCGGCTCTTCGGGGCAACCTCGCCCCCCGGCCGGAGGCTGCCCTGAAAGCGTCCACCATGTGTCCGGTCTAAACACAGAGTCGGGGGTTCCCTCAAGGCAAACGAAAAGCCCGCCATCGAGGCGGGCCTGGTTCGGGTCGATGCCGCCGGCGCTCAGGCCGTGGCGACCGTGTAGCCCTTGAGCCGCTGGGCGAACTCCTGCAGCGCGCGGATGCCGCTTTCCTCGGCCTCGTGAATCCACTGCTGCAAACCCTTCAGCGCCTGGTCGGCACCGCGCTGTTCCATCAGCGCCGCAAGGCGGCTGCGGAACTCGACCACGGTCTTCAGTGTGGGGCGCTTGGCCAGCATCGCCTGCATGCGGTCGCGACCCTCGCTGTCGAGCCAGCGGCCACCATCGGCCATGGCCAGCCGCATCCGGCGCGGGATCGCCTTGAGATTTTCGCCGGCATGCTGCGCCTCGTCGCGCAGGGTCGGCACGATCACGCCGCGGTAGTAGTCGGTCATCGCCTGGAAGCGATGGGTGAGCACCGCCTTGAGCGTGTCGGCATCGGGCAGGCGCACGTTCGGACGCACGTCCAGCGAGGGCGCCACGCGCAACACCTTGGCCAGGCCCACGGCACGCAGGCCGCAGATCGCCGCCCAGCCGATATCGAACTCCCACTTGCGCAGGGCGAACTTGGCCGAGCTGGGGAAGGCGTGGTGGTTGTTGTGCAGCTCTTCACCGCCGATCCAGAAACCCCACGGGATCAGGTTGCGCGCGGTGTCGGCGCTCTCGAAGTTGCGGTAGCCGGCCCAGTGGCCGATGCCGTTGACGAAGCCGGCGGCCCAGAACGGGATCCAGATCATCTGCACGGCCCAGATCGCCGCGCCGATCACGCCGAACAGCGCGAGGTCGATCACCAGCATCAGCGCCGGGCCCCAGTACGGATGCCCGCCATAGACCTTGCGCTCCACCCAGTCGTCCGGCGCGCCGCGGCCGTACTGCTGCATGTCTTCCTTCGAGGCGCAGGCGTCGCGGTACAGCGAGACGCCGTCCCAGAACACCTTCTTGATGCCGTAGATCACCGGGCTGTGCGGATCTTCCTCGGTCTCCACCTTGGCGTGGTGCTTGCGGTGCACCGCCACCCACTCGCGGGTGACCATGCCGGTGCTGAGCCAGCCCCAGAAGCGGAAGAAGTGCGCAAGCACGGGGTGGAAATCCACGCCGCGATGGGTCTGGCTGCGATGCAGGTACAGCGTCACCGTGAAGATGGTGAGCTGGGTCACCACCAGCATGTAGATGGCGATCTGGCCCCAGCTCGCGTTGGCGAGGCCGTGGTTGAGGAAATCGAGTACCGCGTCAAGCATGAAAGTTACCGAATGGGGATGGAACGGGGGGACGGGGTGGAGTCTAATTCGGGGAATGCCATACCCACCAGCATGGCCGGGTCATGATGGTAACAGCCTGTCAAGAGGCGGAAGTGAAACCGGCGTTGGTTGGCAGCGCGCACGATCGCCTGTTGTCTAACCATGGGGGCGCCGTGACAATCAGGCAATGACCTCGATCATCCCCCCCGACCCGCCGCCCGCCCTGCAGCTGGATCACGTCGCACGCCGCCGCGCCGGTCGCGTTGCCGTGCGCGATCTCAGCCTGAGCCTGCCGCGCGGCCAGGTGCTGGGCCTGCTCGGCGTCAACGGCGCCGGCAAATCGACCACCTTGTCGATGATCGCCGGGGCGCTGCGCCCGGACCGCGGCGTCATCAAGCTGAACGGCGAGGACTTCCTGGAACACCCGGAGCTGGCTCGCACATGCATCGGCTGGCTGCCCGAACGCGCGCCGCTGTGGCCGGAACTGACCGTGACCGAACACCTGGACGCGCACGCCCGCATCCGCGGCCTGAATGGCGCCGCCCTGCGCGCGGCCCGCAGCGCGATCATCGAGCGGCTGGAACTGCAACCGCTGGCGCGGCGCCTGGCCGGTGTGCTGTCGCAGGGCCAGCGCCAGCGGCTGGGGCTGGCCTGCGCGCTGGTGCACCGCCCAGCGCTGCTGGTGCTGGACGAACCGGCGAACGCACTCGACCCGGTGCAGGTGGCCGCGCTGCGCAGCCTCATCCGCGAGCAGGCCGCCGCCGGCACCGCGGTGATCCTGTCCACGCATGTGCTGGCCGAAGTCACCGCGGTGTGCGATCGCGTGGCGATCCTGCACGAGGGCGCGTTGCAGCACGAAGGCACGGTCGAGGCCGGCGATCATGCGGCGCTGGAACGGCGCTTCTTCGAGATCGCGATGAACCCGCGCCCGGCGCAGGCCGCATGAGCACGTGGGCGGTGACTCGCCTGGAATGGCGTCGCCTGCTGGTGCGTCCGCTGGGCTGGCTACTCGCAGCGCTGACCCTGGCCTGGCTGGGCTGGAACTTCACCGTACTGCTGGGAAGTTTCCTGGCCGGCCAGGTTCAGCGCGCCGCCCTGCCCGACGGCCCCGGCTTCACCGATCTGGTGGCGGTACCGCTGCTGGGGCAACTCGCGCAACTCGCGTTCCTGGTGGTGCCGCTGCTGACCATGTCGGCGATCGCCGGTGAACGCCGCAACGGCACGCTGCCGCTGCTGTTTGCCGCCGGCGTGCCGGCGTCGCGCATCGTGCTTGGCAAGTACCTTGCGCTGCTCGGCTGGTTGCTGCCGTGGTTGGCGCTGACCCTGGCCATGCCGCTGACGCTGGCGCATGCCACCGATCTGGACTGGGGCAAACTCGCCGCCGCCGCCATCGGCCTGGCGTTGATGCTGGCCGCGCTGGCGGCGCTGGGGCTGGCCTGTTCCAGTTTCGCCAGCCACCCGGCCATCGCCGCGGCCGCCGCGCTGATCCTGGGACTGGCGCTGTGGAGCGTGAACCTGGGCGCGCAGATGGCCGGCATCGACGGCGGCGCGATCAACTGGCTGGCGATGAGCACGCACGTGCAACCGCTGCTGCGCGGCCTGGTCTCCAGCGCCGACATCCTGTGGTTCGCGCTGCTGATCAGCCTCTCGCTGGCGCTGGCCACGCGCCACCTCTCCACCGAGCGGGAGCGCGGCTGATGCGCAGCGTATTCAGACGTCTGGACGGCTGGTTGTTCGCGCTGCTGTTGCTGCTGGGCTGCGCCGCGATCGGTTATCTCGGCACGCGCCACGTCTACGTAGCCGACTGGACCGCGAACGGTCGCATCAGCCTGTCGCCGGAAAGCCGCGCGGTGCTGGCGAAACTCGACGGGCCGGTGGACATCGTCAGCTACGCCAGCCCGCAGGGCGACCTGCGCCAGACTATTGCCGGCTTCCTGCAGCGCTACCAGATGGTGAAGCGCGACATCAGCCTGCGCTTCGTCGACCCGCAACTGGACCCGGCCCGGATGCGCGAGCTGGGGATCACCGTCGACGGCGCGCTGATCCTGCATTACCGGGGTCACGAGCAACGCCTGGACGAGTTGTCCGAGCGCAGCCTGACCAACGCGCTGGAGCGGCTGCAGCGCGGCAACGACCGCATCGTCGCCTTCGTCACCGGCGACGACGAGCGGCGCGCCGACGGCCAGGCGAATGCCGACATGGGCACCTTCATGGCGCAGCTGGAAAGCCGCGGCATGCGCGCGGTGCCGCTCAACTTCTCGCAGGTCAACGCGGTGCCCGAACACACCGACCTGGTGGTGCTGGCCAGCCCCACGGTATCGCTCGCGCCGGGCGCGGTGCAGGCCCTGGTCGACTACGTGCAGGCCGGCGGCAATCTGCTGTGGCTCACCGAGCCGGCCAATGACGAACTCGGCCTCAAGCCGCTGGCCGACGTGCTGGGCGTGCGCGTGTTGCCGGGCGTGCTGGTCGACGGTTCCGGTTCGGCGCTGGGCCTGCACGATCCGCGCATGCTCGCGCTGGGCAGCTACCCGCCGCAGGCGATCACCCGCGGCTTCCAGCTCGCCACGCTGTTCCCGCAGGCGTCGGCGCTGGCCGAGGTGGCGCGCACGGGCTGGGCGACGCACGCCTTCCTGCGTTCCAGTCCGCAGAGCTGGACCGAGTTCCAGCCGATCGACAACACGAAAAGCTCCGACATCCGCTTCGACGCCGATGCAGGCGAGCTGAAAGGCCCGCTGGATTTCGGTTTCGCGTTGAGCCGGCTGTCGCCCAGCCCGGACAAGAGCGAACAGCGCGCGGTGGTGATCGGCGATGGGGATTTCCTCTCCAACACCTATCTCGGCAACGGCGGCAACCGCGCGCTGGGCGAGCGGGTGTTCAACTGGCTGCTGGGCGACGACAAGCTGGTCGACGTGCCGCCGCGCGGCGCGCCGGACCGTCTGCTGGAAATCTCGCAGGGCGAGTTGAACGTGCTGAGCTTCGGCTTCCTGTTCGGCCTGCCGCTGCTGCTGCTGGTGATCGGCGGCGTCATCGTGTGGCGCCGGCGGCGGCGCTGAATGATGAAGCGCGCCGCCCGGCAACGATGGTTGCTGCTCGCCGCCGTGGCCATGCTGCTCGGACTGGCGCTGTGGCAATGGCAACACGACGCGAGCCGCGCGAACGGTGAGCTGACCACGCTCGATCCGTCCGTGATCAGCCACATCACCCTCGCCCTGCCCGGCGCCGCCACGTTGCATTACGAGAAGCGTGGCGACGGCCACTGGTGGCGTACCGACGGCACGGCGCGCCGGGTGGCCGACGACGACCGCCTGCGCGACCTGGCCGACATCGCCGCCGCGCGCGCGCTGAACTGGCGTCCGCTGGCCGATTTCGAGCTGGCGAAGATCGGCCTGGCGCCGCCGCATGCGGTGCTGACTCTGGACGGCCAGACATTGGCCTTCGGCATCAATGCGGTGACCGGGCCGCAACGCTACGTGCGCGTCGGCGAGCGCGTGGCGCTGGTGTCCGCGCGCTACATGCCGCGCTCGCCGGAAATCCGCACCACCGAACTGCACTGAGCGTCGAACTGTCGTGCCCGAACTGCCGGAAGTCGAAACCACCCGCCGCGGCATCGCGCCGTACCTGATCGGCCGTCGCGTCAGCGGCGTGCTCCTGCGCCGTCCCGATCTGCGCTGGCCGATCCCGCCCGAGATCGGCGAGCTGCTGCCCGGCCAGCGCATCGACGCGGTGGAACGCCGCGCGAAATACCTGTTGCTGCACACCGCCGCCGGCAGCGCGCTGCTGCATCTGGGCATGAGCGGCGTGCTGCGTGTGCTGCCGCCCGACGCGCCGGTGGGCAAGCACGATCATGTCGACATCGCGCTGGAACGCAGCGCCGCGCAGGCATCGCGCGTCCTGCGCTTCACCGACCCTCGCCGCTTCGGCTGCCTGCTGTGGCAACCGCCGGGCACCACGCACGAGCTGCTGGCCCATCTCGGCCCCGAACCGCTGACCGACGCCTTCGACGGCGAGCTGCTGTGGCGTCGCTCGCGCGGACGCACGGCGGCGGTGAAGCTGTTCCTGATGGACAACGCCGTCGTCGTCGGGGTGGGCAACATCTACGCCAGCGAGGCGCTGTTCCGCGCCGGCATCGATCCGCGCCGCGCCGCCGGCGGCGTTTCGCGGGCGCGCTACGAACGACTGGCTGCCGAAGTGAAGCACCTGCTGGCATGGGCGATCGAGCGCGGCGGCACCACCTTGCGCGACTTCCTCAACCCCGACGGCGCACCTGGCTATTTCTTCCGCGAGCTGATGGTCTACGGCCGCGCCGGCGAACCTTGCCGGGTCTGCAGCAGCGCCATCCGGCAGGCCGTGCTGGGCCAGCGCTCCACCTTCTGGTGCCCGCACTGCCAGCGCTGAAGGCGCGGGCAAAGCGGCACGCCCCCGATTTTCCGGTACGGCCCACGATGGCAAGCATCGTCATTGTTTCCTTTTGGAAACAGAGTTGTCACGATTTGCCGGCTACCCAACCTGGGTTCAGCTTCTAAGATAGCCACCTGTAACGCAGGAACCGTGAAAGTCGCTGGACTTCCACTGTTTCCCAAAAGCGTATAGACCCCACGTCTTTCGGAGGAACCTCCATGAACAGCACCATCATCGAATCGCTCAAGAAGCGCCGCACCCAGTACGCGCTGGGTCGCAACGTGGCGCTGGACAAGGACGCCCTCACCAGCCTGGTCAAGGACGCGATCAAGCACACGCCGTCGTCGTTCAACTCGCAGAGTTCGCGCGCGGTGATCCTGTTCGGCGAGCAGAGCGAGCAGTTCTGGGAGCTGACCAAGCAGGAGCTGAAGAAGATCGTGCCGGCCGAGGCGTTCGCCAACACCGCCGCCAAGCTGGACAGCTTCGCCGCCGGCATCGGCACCGTGCTGTTCTATGAGGACCAGTCGGTGGTGAAAGGCCTGCAGGAACAGTTCGCCCTGTACGCGGACAACTTCCCGGTGTGGTCCGAACAGAGTAGCGGCATGGCCCAGTTCGCCGTGTGGCTGGCGCTGACCGAGGCCGGCGTGGGCGCCAGCCTGCAGCACTACAACCCGGTCACGGATGAGGCGACCCGCCAGGAATGGAACGTGCCGGCGACGTGGAAGCTGCGCGCGCAGATGCCGTTCGGTTCGCACGAAGGCGGCTTCGGCGAGAAGGCGTTCATGGACGACGCGCAGCGCTTCATCACGGTGGGCTGAGCCCGTCCGCGCGATCCCGCGCGTACTGCGACGACGCGAGGCCGGCACCCAGGTGCCGGCCTCGCCGTTTGTGCGCCCCTGCAACCAGTCCGCGCCCGGCCACGAGACGGGCTGACCGGCACGCGGCCGGTCAGGCCCAGCGAAACTCGACCCAGCTGTTGTTGAAGGGCGGCTCATCCATGCCGCCGCCGAGTCTCGCGACCATGCCGGCGGGGATGCCCTCGCCCTGGAGCGCCTGGCCATCGGCGAAATGCGCGCCCAGCGCCTGCAATTCGGCCATCTGTTCGCACAACGCGCCGGCGCGATCGACGGCGGCGTCGGGCACGTCGCGGATGCTGATGTCGGGGCGACCGAACTTGCGCATGCCGCGCGTTCGTATCCACGAGCGTCCCGGCGCGGTGTCGCCGTCGCACAGGATCAGCAGGTGGTTCCGGATCGGCGCGCCATCACGGATCAGGTAGTGGCGGCGCCAGGCATCGGCGTCGAGCAGGCTGAGTATCTGCGGATCGAGCACCGCCACGCCGCCGATGTCGAGCATGCCCGCCAGCACGCCCAGGGTGTCACGCAGGTAGCCGGTGGCCGGGCTGTCCGCCAGCGCGCCGCGCACCACCATCACCTCCGGTGCATCGAACGCGCGCTGGAACGCCTGCGGCGCATCGGCCTTGTACATGCGCCCCATCGCCCCCTTCAGCGGGTAGCCGTCCCAGCCGCGCAGATCGGCGTGGCGATGATTGGTCGCGGCGAGGCCCGCCGGCAGGCCGGGGCTGCCGTAATCCTGCGAGGGCACGCGCACGGCCTCGAATTTTCCGAACACGTAGAACTGCAGCACGATCGTTTCTTCGCTCGGCTGCCAGTGCGGGCGTTGCCAGGCGGGAATGGGGAACTGGTGGCTCATGGTCATCCTTGCGATGGCGGGGTTCAGCGCTCGTCGTCCAGCGGCAGCACCGTCTGTTGCAGCTCGATGCGACCGCGGCCTTCGCTGATCTTCTTGAACTCGGCGCGACTCACCGAGACATAGCGCTCGTTGCCGCCGATCTCGACCTGCGGACCCTCGGTGACCGCCCGGCCCCGCTCGTCCACGCGCACCACCATGGTGGCCTTGCGCCCGGTGTGGCAGATCGTCTTGATCTCCTGCAGCTCGTCGGCCCAGGCCAGCAGGTAGCGGCTGCCCTCGAACAGCTCGCCGCGAAAATCGGTGCGCAGGCCATAGGCCAGCACCGGGATGCGGAGATTGTCCACCACGTCGGTGAGCTGCCAGGCCTGCGCCCGGGTGAGGAACTGCGCCTCGTCCACGAACACGCAGTCCAGCGTGCCGTGCGCGGCGACGTCGGCCTCGACCAGGGCGAGCAGGCTTTCCTCGCCGCCGAAGCGCCGCGCGTTTGCCTTCAGCCCGATGCGCGAGGCCACCACGCCCTCGCCAAAGCGGTTGTCCAGCGCCGGCGTGAGGATCAGGGTCCGCATGCCGCGCTCGTGGTAGTTGTACGCGCTCTGCAGCAGCGTGGTGGTCTTGCCGGCGTTCATCGCCGAATAATAGAAATAGAGCTTGGCCATGGGGCGTCGGCGCGGCGATCGGTCAGCGGAAACGCGTCATTGTAGGCTGCGCACTCACTCCGCGCGCGCCTGCGCGAGCCGATGGCGATGGCCTCGCCACCACTGACGCGGATGGCGCAGCACCATGATCGCGTAGACCAGCTTGAACAGGCGCAGCCGCCGCAGCACGCGCGGCGGGTCGTAGAGGTCGCCGGCCAGCATCGAGATCACGCCCTGCTCCAGCTGCCAGCCATTGCGCGGGGCAGCGAACATGCGCCGCATCACCGGCTCGTTGAAGCGGTGGATGAAGAACGCGAAGCGCGCCATGCCCATGCGCAGGCGCTTCTCCAGCGCCCGCTGCAGCGCCGCCTCGCGCTCCGGTTCGCGCAGCGCGCCGTCGATCACGTCCACCGCACGCTCGGCCGCGTCCATCGCCAGAAACACGCCGGAGGAAAACACCGGGTCGAGGAAGGCGAACGCGTCGCCGACCAGGATCCAGCCGGGGCCGGCCATCTCGCGCGAGTCGTAGGAATAGTTGCCGGCCACACGCACCTCGTCGATCAGCTCGGCACCCTGCAGGCGTTCCCACAGCGCCGCGTTCTGCCGCAGCGTGTCGAGCAGGAAGGCGCGCGTGTCGCCGTGCCTTTGCTTGAGGTAATCGGGCCAGCACACCGCGCCCACGCTCATGCTGTCGTCGGGCAACGGGATCATCCACATCCAGCCGTGCTCGAAGCGGTAGATGCTGACGTTGCCCGCGTCTTCGCCACTGCGGCGCGCGGCATGGCGGAATCGGCTGAACAGCGCCGCGCTCTGGTGCTGGCGATTCCTGCGCTTGAGCTTGTGCTTCGTCGAGAGGAAGGCATCGCGGCCACTGGCGTCGACCAGGTAACGCGCCTCGATCGCGTGCTCCGCGCCGTCGTCGGCATGCACCTCGATCCGCGTCTGGCGCGGGCCGCGCTGCTCGACTGCCACCACCTGCTGCCCTTCGCGCACGTCGGCGCCGCATTCGCGCGCGTGCTCGCAGAGCATCTGGTCGAAATCCTGCCGCCACACCTGGTAGCTGTGCGGCGGGCTGTCGCCGAGTGCGCGACCGAACGAGAACACGTTGTAGCCGCGCTCGTTGTCCGCCTCGAAGTCCGCGCCGGCCTTGAACACGCCCATCGCGTGCACCTTGTCCAGCACGCCGAGCCGCTCGAACACCGGCAGATTCATCGGCAGCAGCGATTCGCCGATGTGGAAGCGCGGGTGGCGCGCCTTTTCCAGCACGATCACCCGGTAGCCGCGACGCGCCAGCAGCGCCGCTGCGGTGCTGCCGCCGGGGCCGGCACCGATCACCGCCACGTCGCATTGCTCGACTTGCTGGGCTGTCATGCAGCTCCCCATCGGTGGGTTCGCTCGATTATGCCCCACGGCCGCTCTGTTACCATCGGGCGCTGTCCCACCCTCGCAACGATCCATGCTCAACCCACAACAACTGGCCGCCGTCGAACATTGCGAGGGGCCACTGCTGGTGCTGGCCGGCGCCGGCTCCGGCAAGACCAGCGTGATCACGCAGAAGATCGCGTATCTGATCCAGCGCCGCAGACTCGACCCGTCGAGAATCGCCGCGATCACCTTCACCAACAAGGCCGCGCGCGAGATGCGCGAGCGCGTGGCCAAGCTGGTGTCGAGCGAGGATGCGGCCGCGCTCACGGTGAGCACATTCCACGCGCTGGGGCTGAAGTTCCTGCAGATCGAGCACGCGCGCGCCGGGTTGCGCCGCGGTTTCTCGGTGCTGGACGCGGACGACAGCGGCGGCATCGTCAAGGAGCTGGCGCCCAAAGGCGCCAAGCCCGACGTGCTGTTCGGCCTGCGCAACCTGCTCAGCCGCGCGAAGAACGGCGGGCTGTCGCCGCAGGAAGCGCTGGCCGCCGCGCGCAGCCCGCGCGAGCTGGAGGCGGCGACCATCTACGAGCTGTACCAGGCGCGCCTGGCCGCGTTCAACGCGGTGGATTTCGACGACCTGATCCGGCTGCCGCTGCGCATCCTGGAATCGGACGGCGAATGCCGCGACGCCTGGCGCGAGCGCCTGCGCTACCTGCTGGTGGACGAGTACCAGGACACCAACGATGCGCAGTACCGCCTGCTGAAAGCGCTCACCGGCGAGCGCGGCGGAATCACCTGCGTGGGCGACGACGACCAGTCGATCTACGCCTGGCGCGGCGCCAACCCAGAGAACATCGACCAGCTCGGCCGCGACTGGCCGAACCTGCGCGTGATCAAGCTGGAACAGAACTACCGCTGCGGCAAGCGCATCCTGCGCGCAGCCAACGCGCTGATCGCGCACAACCCGCACAGCCACGAAAAGAAGCTGTGGAGCGAGCATCCGGAAGGCGCACCGATCCGCGTGCTGGAATGCAAGGAGGCCGAGCACGAGGCCGAGCGCGTCGCCGCGATCGCCACCACGCTGGCGGAGAAGCACAAGGCACGCTGGGACGACATGGCGATTCTCTATCGCGGCAACTTCCAGGCGCGCCCGCTGGAAAAGGCGCTGCGACTGGCGCGCATTCCCTACCACCTCACCGGCGCGCTGTCCTTCCTCGACCGCGCCGAGGTGAAGGACATCCTGTGCTACCTGCGCCTGCTGACCAATCCCAGCGACGACGCCGCCTTCCTGCGCGTGGTGAACGTGCCCAAACGCGAGATCGGCTCCACCACGCTGGAGAAGCTCGGCCAGATCGCGCAGTCGCGCCACTGCTCGCTGCTCGATGCCACCCGCAGCGACGGCGTGCTGCGCCAGCTCACGCCGCGCCCCGCCGCGGCGCTGGCTTCGTTCGCCAGCTTGCTGGACGAACTGCGCAGCGCCTCGCTGCACGAGAGCGCGGCCGACCTGGTCGAACGCATCCTCAAGCGCACCGGCTACGCCGCCCAGCTTGCCGCCAGCACGCCTGACGCCAGCGTGCGCGAACGCAAGCTGGACAACCTGAAGGAACTGGCCGACTGGTTCCGCGCGATGCAGAAGGGTGGCAACACGGCCGGCGATCTCGCCTCGCAACTGGCCCTGCTCAGCCACGCCGACCGCGACGAGCCGGGCAATACCGTGCGCATGATGACCCTGCATGCGGCCAAGGGCCTGGAGTTCCGCTTCGTCTTCATCGTCGGCTGTGAGGACGGCACGCTGCCGCACGAGGGCGCACTCGACGAGGGCCGCGTCGACGAGGAGCGCCGGCTGATGTACGTCGGCATCACCCGCGCCAAGGAACTGCTGACCCTGTCCTGGTGCGCGCAGACGAAGCGCTACGGCGAGATCCACCGCAACCAGCCGAGCCGCTTCCTGCACGAGCTGCCGCAGGACGACCTGCACTGGCAGGGCAAGGACCCGGAAGCGGACAAGGCGGTGACCCGCGAAACCGCCGAATCGCACATGGCCAGGATCCAGGCGATGCTGGCGGGCGGGTAGGCCGGTGCAGACCGCTGCGCCCATCCGGCTACAATCGCGCGGCAGCGTCCAATAATCATGCAAGCCCAATCGCCTGGCGCCACACAAGCCGTTCCGTGATCGCCGCCACCGGGCAAGGAGTCTGAACCATGCCCACGGCACTGCCGTCTGAACTCTACCGACAGCTGACCCACGCGTTTGACCAGCGTGCTTGGCTCCCGGCCAAAGAGTTGGCGGCACGACTTTTGTCGATTGCGCCGCGCCATCCGGTGGTGAACTATATCGCCGGGATCGCGTGCATGGAGGTGCGACAGTTCGCTACGGCGCTGAAGCACTTGCACATCGCAACGTCGATGGAACCGGCGCGCGCGGACTTCGCCGTGCATTTTGCAAAAGCTCTCAGTCTCGCGCGCCGGAATGTCGAGGCAAAGGTGGCTGCCGACCGAGCACGGCCACTGGCTGTCGGCGACGCCGCCATGCTCGACACACTTGGCGTTATATATACGCAGCTTGGCGAATACACGAGCGCCGCCTGGGCTTTCCGTGCTGCAGTCGGGCTGGCTCCCGGACACGCTCCTTTTCGCTACAACCTTTCCACATCACTGATCGCAGCGGGTGACATAGACGCCGCCGAGATCGAGCTGGAAGCCTGCTTGGAGGTGGACCCGCGCCACTGGCTTGCGCACTTGACGCTGGCGCAGCTGCGTCGCCAGACGACGGCACACAACCATGTGGCTCGACTGGAATCGCTGCTGCAAGGGATCGAACGTGTCGGCGCCAGCGACGAAGCCCTGATGTGTTTAAACATGGCGCTGGCCAAGGAAAAGGAAGATCTCGCAGACTACGCCAATGCTTTCGGACACCTCGTTCGAGGCAAGGCAGCGGGCGCAGCGCAACGCAAGTATTCCATCAAGCGAGACGAGGCGCTGTTCGCCGCGATCACCGCGGCGTTTCCCGAGCCGATGCCATCAGCAGCAGGCTGCGACAGCCATGAACCGATCTTCATCATCGGTATGCCGCGCACCGGAACGACCCTGGTAGAGCGCATCATCTCCAGTCATCCGGACGTGCAGTCTGCCGGTGAGCTCTTGAATTTCGGCATGTCGCTCAAGCATCTGTCAGGATGTCGCTCGCCGGCAATGGTGGACGAACAGACGATTGTTGCGCTGGCTCAACCGGACTGGCGCAAGCTCGGTGAGACCTACCTCGCCAGCACGCGTCCCGGTACCGGCAGGAAACCTCGGTTCATCGACAAGCTGCCGCACAATTTTCTCTACGCCGGGTACATCGCCAGGGCGCTGCCCAATGCGAAGATCGTTTGCCTTCGCCGGGACCCCATGGATACCTGCCTCAGCAATTTCCGCCAGCTGTTCGCGCCCCAATCACCGTTCTTCGGCTACTCATTCGACCTGTACGACACCGGTCGATATTACGTGCTGTTCGATCGCTTGATGACGCATTGGCGCAACACCTTTCCTGGCCGAATCCTGGAGATCAACTACGAGGCGATCGTGAACTCTCAGGAATCCAGCTCGCGACAGCTGCTGCAGCACTGCGGGTTGTCCTGGACGGATGCTTGCCTGCAGTTCCAGCACAACCCGACGCCGGTGGCGACGGCCAGCGCAGTGCAAGTGCGCACGCCGATCTTCCGAAGCTCAATGCAGCGATGGAGGCATTACGAGCAGCAGCTGATTGACCTGCGCGCGCTGTTGCTCGATGCCGGCGTCTACGTGCCTGCTTGAAGGCTCCGGTTCGCCAGTCAAAAAAAAAGACCCCGCCGAAGCGGGGTCGATTTGTGCAATGGGCCGGGTCGGCCGATCAGTTTTCGCCAAACTTGTACTTGGCTTCGATGTACATCGCCCGACCGTAAACGTCGTAGTTGCTGCTGTTGTACGGCGAACCGGTGGTACCCGGATAGCTGCGATCCAACGGGGGCATCTTGTTGAACACGTTGTTTACCAGGAACGACAGACCCAGGCTCTTCGTGGGGTTGTACGTGAGGCTGGCGTTGTACTTGGTCCATGCCGGCAGCTTGGCGGCGCCATCCGCCGTGTAACCGTCGGTCGCACGCGCCAGATAATTTGGCGAACGCCCGTAACGGTTGAAGTACACCGTGCCGCTCCACTGCTCGTTCGGCGTCCAGGTGATCGAGCCATTGGCCTTGCTCTTGAAGTCCGAGCTCCAGTTGGGGCGGCGCAGGAGGTCGATCGTCGGGTCGTTCGGATAGGCCTGATAGGTGTGCTTGAACAGGTCACTGTAGGAAAGCGCAAAGGCCAGCTTGCCCCAGCTCCCGATGTCCTGCACGTAGTTGGCGCCAGCGCTGATCGCGTTGACCTGCTCGTTCGACACGTTGACCTTGGGCGTGTAGATCTGATTGATCAGACCGAGCAGGCCCGGCACGGTCGAGGTGCCACGCGTGATCTTGCTGGTGGCATTGAGACAGGTCTGCGAACTCGGGTCGATCGTGCCGATGTCACACAGGTATTCGTCCAGTGAAAGCCCATCCGCACTTTCCTGGTTCACCTCGTTGTTGATGTCCCAGTGCAGGTAATCGACATTCACCGACAGATTGCTCATCGGCGCCCAGACGAAACCGTAGCTCCACACTTTGGCGGTGATCGGCTCCAGATCGGGATTGCCGGCCTGCTGGCCGAAGAACTGGCGGCTCGCGTACTGATTGGGGCAGTCGTCCAAGTTGCCGGGGGCATACCCGAGACGACCGCAGTTCAGGTAATCGGTAACGGTGCTGTAGTAGCCGCTCAAGCCCTGGAACTCGTCCGCCAGAGTCGGCACCTTGAACGCGGTGCCATAGCGCCCGCGCAACAGCAACGACTCGAACGGCCGGTATTCCACACCGAGGTTGTAGGTGCCGTGGCTGACTCGCTGGTCCAGCACGTTGTAGCTGTCATAGCGACCGGACAGATCCAAGGTCACCTGGCTCAGCACCGGCAACCGCAACTCGGTGGTTGCCGCGTAGCGAGAGCGGTGGCCACCACCCTGCACGTCGGTGGTACCCCAGATTTCTCCGTTCAGCAAACGCGGATCGGGCACGTAAGCCCAACCCTGGTTGCCGCCTTCCAGCACCACCGCGATGCCAGCATCGCCGCCCGGCAGCGAGAACAGCGAGGCGTTGGTCAACTGCCCGCGGATCATGTTGTCCCACGTCTTGCCGCGGGTATCGGTGTAGGTGGTCATCTGCGCCATGTCGGCCGGTGAGATCGGCTGGTAGAACGCGGCATAGTTGGGCGAGAACACGGGGTAGGCACCGTAGTAGGGATCAAGACCCAGCTGCGGCCCCAGCACGTGCGACTGGAAATAGTCGTCCATCGGGCCGGCCAACCGGTTCCAACCACGCGAAAGCAACTTGTCGTCGGAGTGGGTGAACGCCAGGTCATAGTCCCAATTGGACTGCCCGAACGTACCCTTGCCACCGACGGTAAGCATGTACGAGTTCTCGTACTGCTTGTTCATGTTGTGCTGGTAACCACCGAGGTCTTCCGGTGCAAAGGCACGCTGCAGGGCGACAAAGTCGTCGAGATTCGGGTCGTAGTAGGCGCCCCAATCGTTCGTGCCCCACCAAGTGTAATTCGAACCAACGTGATACTTCTGTTCCTCGTAGTTGTAGAGCAAGTCGCCGTACAACTGCAGATTGTCATTCACGTCATAGGTGGCGTGGGTATAGATGTTGGCGGTTTTGTCCGAGTTGGTGACCGTCTTGTAACCCGGCGTATAGAACGAGCCGCAGTAGGTGCGGCCGCCGCTGCGGGTGCGCAGGCCTTCGGTGCCGTTGAAGAGGCCCGTGGTGTTGGAGCAATTGTTAGGGTCTTCGAAGTAGTAAGTTCCGAAGAACGGGCTGTAGACCAGGAAGTCGCGCGACGCCGTCGGTGCGCTGGTGCCCTGGGTGAAATACTGGCTCGTCAGATCGCGGTCAAAACCCCAGATCGGGTTGGTCGACTCGAACTGCGCACCCACCAGCAAGTTGAAGTTGCCTGCGCTGAAGCTGTCCGCGACGCTGATTCGACGGCTCGCGCCACCGCCATCCTTGTGCCAGCCGAAACGCACGTCTACCACGGGCGCGTCAATGTGCTTCTTCAGCACGATGTTGATCACGCCGGCGATCGCGTCCGAACCGTACAACGAGGACTGGCCGCCTGGCAGCACGTCGATGTGATCGACCATGTCCATCGGAATGCCGCTGATGTTGTTGAACGCGTCGCTGCCGTTGTACAAGCCGGGGAAGTTGCCCATCGGACGACCGTCGATGAGGTACTTCACGAAGCCGACCGGCAAGCCGAACATGCTGAGCGTCTGCGCGCCCTGCGTGAACGATGCGGACGTCTGCGAACCCTGCACGCTGCCGGTGGCGAATGAGGACTGCTGCAGCGCCTCGGCCACGGTGGTGAAACCGCGGGACTTCATTTCCTGGGCGGTGATCGTGGTGATCGGCGTAGCCGTCTCGATCGCGGTCTGCGGAATCAGCGAGCCCGTGACCGTAACTGCCTGCAGGCGCTTCGCTTTGCTGGCATCGGGCTTCTGCTCGGCGCTGCTTTGCTGGGACTGGGACGCACCATCTGCCGGAGCCGACTGCGCATAGGCCGTGCCGTAGCCGAAGGCCAAGGCCGCCACAACGGCCATGGTGATTTTGGACTTGATCATTTTTCGAAACTCCCCTTTTAAGAGTCTTGTTGGACCTGAGCTCTTGAAACCCGCCTGCTCAAACGTCAGGCAATCGGCCGAATCGGCGATGCACACGAGGCCACCCTGTTGATTTTTGTCATCGGGCTGGACTCTATACATGTTTCTAGCATGCTTGCGCAACGAGACGCAACATTTTCTTCACATTAGCCGCAGGTTCTCACGCCACCCTCAACCCTCGAACGGCTGGGACCGTACCCCTCACACCAACCCCCACGCCTCCAGCTCCAGCTTCAGGTAGGCGTAGTAGATCGGTGCGGCGATGACGCCCGGGAGGCCGAAGGCGGCTTCCATCAGCAGCATCGCCAACAGCAACTCCCAGGCACGGGCATGGATCTGGGTGCCGACGATGCGGGCGTTGAGGAAGTATTCGAGCTTGTGGATCAGGATCAGGAACGCCAGCGCGGCGATGCCCACGCCCAGCGACACCGACAGCCCGGCGATGGTGATGGCGGTGTTGGAAATGAGGTTGCCGATCACCGGCAGCAGGCCGACGATGAAGGTCGCCACCACCAGCGTCTTGGCCAGCGGCACGTGGACGCCGAGCAGCGGCAGCACGCCGAGCAGGAAGATCGCGGTGAACACGGTGTTGATCAGCGAGATCTTGATCTGCGCGAACACGATGTTGTGGAACCCCTGCGCCAGCCGCAGGCAGCGCAGGCTCAGCGCGGCCGCCAGCGGGCCGATCTGGTGCGCCGGCCGCGCGCGGCCGAGCGCCACGATCGCGCCCAGCACCAGGCCGATGAGGATGTGCACGAATACCCGCACCGCACCCTTGCCGGCCAATTGCAGGGCACCGGCATGCTTGCGCGCCAGCTCGATCGCGCCCACGCGCAGGTCGTCGACGCTGTCGGGCAGGTTGTTGACCAGGGCCGGCGGCAATTGCTGGCGCGCCTTTTCCACCAGCGGCATCAATTGTTGCTGCCAGAGCAGCTCGGGGTTGCCGAGCTCGTGCCGGAACAGGCTGATCGCGCCGAGGATCAGCAACAGCAGCAGGCCGACCACGATGGCGCCCAGCACGGCCACCACCACCAGTCGCGCGCGGTCACCGGAAATGCGCCGGCCGAGCAGCGGCGCCATCGACTGCACCAGCTCGAACACCAGCAGGCCAGCGAGCAGGGCCGGCAGCAGGTGCAGGTCGATGACCAGCAGCAGGCCCACCGCCACCAGCAGGTAGCTGGCATAGCTGATGACGTTCGAGGGATCGCGCAAGGCGGGCTTGGGGAAATCCATGCGAGACGAAACCAGAGTGGGAGAGCAGGCAGTCTGTCAGCAGCCCGCGGCCGCTGCCAGCCCCGCCGAAACCGTCATGTGGCTGTCGTAAACTCGGGCGCTTGCCCACGTCGCCCCGCCCCAAGGATCTGCGCATGCCACTTCGTTTGCCCGCGAGCCTGCTCGCGTTCGCCCTGCTGGCCGGTTGTGCGGCCACCCCACTCCGCCATCCCGAGGTCGTCTCCTCTCCTGCCGCGCCCGCGACCGTCGCCGCCAACGACAACCTCAATGCCGTGGCGTGGACCCAGACCGCGATCGAGCACGACCTGATTTACCTGCAGACCTATCGCGATGCCGAAGCGGGCCTGCTGGCCGCCCTGCAGGACCAAGGCTGGGATGCACTGGCCAAGGACGACCGCGCCGCGCCGCTTCGCGGCCTCAAGCCGGCCGTGGTGCTGGACATCGACGAGACCGTGCTGGACAACTCGCCCTACCAGGCGCGCCTGGTCAAAAGCGGCGGCGAGTACAACGAGGCCGATTGGGCCGCCTGGTGCAAGGAGGAGGCCGCCCGCGCGCTGCCCGGCGCAGTCGCGTTCACCCGCTTCGCCGCCCGGCATGGCATCGCCGTCATCTACATCTCCAACCGCGCCAAGGATCTGGACCAGGCCACCCTGGCCAACCTGCGCAAGGCCGGCCTGCCGGTGTCCGGGCCGGAGGCCTTCCTCGGCCTGGGCACCTTCGTCGAAGGCTGCGAGCAGATCGGCACGGAGAAGGGTTGCCGGCGCCAGCTGGTCAGCCGCAAGTACCGCGTGCTGATGCAGTTCGGCGACCAGATCGGCGACTTCGTGACGGTACTGGCCAACAATGCCGCCGGTCGCCACCGCGCCATGGCGCCCTACATGGACTGGATCGGCCGGCGCTGGTTCGTGCTGCCCAACCCCACCTACGGGTCATGGGAACCGGCACTGTTCAACAATGACTGGAGCGCGCCACCGGCGGAACGCCGGCGACAGAAGATCGACGCGTTGCGCTCTGAATAATATTCGTCAACAAAATCATGGCTCTGCAAGACAAACGGCAAGTATTGCCTAAACTTTGACGAACCGGTAACATTTGCTCCGCCAACGCCTGCCGGGGATTCCTTGCGGGCAAGGCCATTTCCCTTCCGGCTCTGCCGGATTGCCCCGTGAGGCCCTCGGCCCGCGGGGTTTTCTTTGACCTTCACGCCGCGATGCGGCACGAGGCTCGCCCACACCCCTTGCCGCCGTGGGCCGAGGAACCCCCGGCAAGCGGTCCGGATGGCCGCCCCCGCGGCGCCGCCGACCGCCATCGGCGCGGATTGGACGACGCGGCCGGGTAGAATGGCCCGATGCCGAATACCACAATGGTGGACTCCACCGTACGTCGCCGCGCCCCTTGGTGGTTCAACCTGGCCGGGCAGTTGCTGCAGCCCTGGGTGCGCATCCGCCGCGACCCCGCCGAGCCGGCGGCGCTGCTGCAACCGGGCGTGCCGGTGTGCTACGTGATCGAGCGCGACGGCTTCTCCGACGCGCTGATCCTGCAGCGCGCCTGCCGCGAGGCCGGCCTGCCCAACCCGATGCAGCCGCTGGCCGGCACCCGCCGGCGCCGCTCCGTGTTCGCCCTGACCCGCCGCGACGGCTGGCTGTTCGGGCGCAGCCGCAAGCGCGCCGCCGGGGAACCGCTGCGCCAGCTGGTGCGCTCGCTCGAGGGCGTGCCCGACCTGGACGTCCAGGTCGTGCCAGTGGCGATCTACGTCGGCCGCGCACCCAGCCGTGAGACCGGCTGGTTCCGCGTGCTGTTCTCGGAAAACTGGGTGATGGTCGGCCGCTTCGGCCGCCTGCTGGCGCTGCTGCTGAACGGGCGCGACACGGTGGTGCACTTCTCCGCGCCGGTATCGCTGCGCAGCGTGCTGGATGAATCCGGCGAGATCGGGCCGGAGCGCTTCGCGCGCAAGATCGCGCGGGTGCTGCGCATCCACTTCCGGCGCATCCGCGCCGCGGTGATCGGGCCGGACCTGTCGCACCGGCGCACCGTGGTCGACGCGGTGCTCGCGGCCGAGCCGGTGCGTGCGGCGATCGCCGCCAATGCCGCCAAGGAGAAGACCAGCCACGCCAAGGCCTGGCGCAAGGCGCACAAGATGCTGCTGGAGATCGCCGCCGACTATTCGCATCCGGTGGTGCGTTCGGCATCGTTCGTGCTGTCCAGTTTCTGGAACAAACTGTACGACGGCATCGCGATGCACCACTTCGACAAGGTCCGCGCGGTGGCGCCGGGTTACGAAGTGGTCTACGTGCCCAGCCACCGCAGCCACGCCGACTACCTGTTGATGAGCTACCAGTTGCACGTCTCCGGCGTGGTGGTGCCGCACATTGCCGCGGGGGTGAACCTCAACCTGCCGGTGATCGGGCCGATCCTGCGCCGCGGCGGCGCGTTCTTCATGCGCCGCAGCTTCACCGGCAACCCGCTGTACTCGGTGGTGTTCAAGGAATACATGGCGCAGCTGATCGACCGCGGCGTGCCGATCGAGTACTTCACCGAGGGCACCCGCTCGCGTACCGGGCGGCTGCTGTCGCCGCGCGGCGGATTGCTGTCGATGACCGTGCGCGCCTTCCTGCGCGCGCCGCGCCGGCCGGTGCTGTTCCAGCCGGTCTACATCGGTTACGAGAAACTGATGGAGGGCAACAGCTACATCGGCGAGCTCTCCGGCAAGCCGAAGGAGAAGGAATCCCTGCTCGGCCTGCTCAAGGGCCTGAAGGTGCTGCGCCAGCGCTACGGCCACGTGGCGCTGAACTTCGGCGAGCCGATCGAGCTGACCCCGCTGCTCGACGCCGCCAGCAGCGACTGGCGCAGCGCCGGGCTCGACCCGGAGGCGAAACCCGAGTGGCTCAATTCGGTGGTCAGCCAGCTGGCCGAGAAGATCCAGGTCAACATCAACCGCGCCGCCGACGTCAATCCGATCAACCTGCTGGCGCTGGCCCTGCTGGCCACGCCCAAGCACGCGATGGCCGAGAACGACCTGCTGGTGCAGCTCGACCTTGGCAAGGCGCTGCTGGAGGAACTGCCGTACTCCGACCGCGTCACGCTGACTCCGATGAACCCGGCCGCGATCATCGCCTACGGCGAGCAGATGGGCTGGATCGAGCGGGTGCAGCACCCGCTGGGCGACGTGCTCACCGTCAGCGGCGAAAAGGCCGTGCTGCTGAGCTATTTCCGCAACAACGTGCTGCACCTGATGGCCAGCGCGGCATGGGTCGCCTGCTGCTTCCTCAACAACCGGCGCATGTCGCGTGACGCGATCCTGCGCCTGGGCGGCATCGTGTATCCGTTCATCCAGGGCGAACTGTTCCTGCCGTGGGATGAGGACGGCTTCAAGGAGCAGCTGAAGGCGACGATCGACTTCCTGGTGCGCCGCGGCCTGCTCGAATCCACCAACCATGGCCGCTCGCTGGAACGCAGCGCCGGTCAGGAAGACAGCGCCTTCCAGCTGCGGGTGATCGCGCGCAGCCTGATCCAGGCGTTCGAGCGCTACTACATCACCATCGCCGCGCTGGCCAAGAATGGCCCGCACACGCTGACCGGCGGCGAGCTGGAGAACGCCTGCACGCTCACCGCGCAGCGACTGGGCCTGCTCAACGAGCTGTCCGCACCGGAGTTCTTCGACAAGGCGCTGTTCCGCGGCTTCATCCAGAAATTGCGCGAACGCAAGGTGGTATGGACCGACGAGAACGGCAAGCTCGACTACGACCGCGCGCTGGAGGATCTGGTGCGCGACGCCCGCGTGATCCTGTCGCGCGAGGTGCGCCACTCGATCCTGAAGATCACGCCGGGCGGCGATCGCGAGCCGGCCGCGGCGCTGCCCGGTGACGCGTCGGCATCCGACCTGCACCAGCGCCACGTGGATACCGAGCAGCAGGAACACGAGCGGCGCACCGGCATCGGCCGCCGCCAGGGCGACGCTGCAACACAGGAGCCCGCGCGCCGCGAAGGCGCCGAGTAGGATCAGCACACTGTCACCCGGGGGAACCACCATGACCACGACTCGCCACCTGTTGTTCGCCGCCCTCGTGGCATGTCTCCCTCTGGCTGCCGGCGCCGACGCGCCGGCCCGCGCCGATGCCGGCGACCACCGCGTCAGCGTGATCGAATGCGCGCGCCTGCTCGACCCGGCCGCCGGCAAGATGCTGGGCCAGACCACGCTGGTAGTGGAGGACGGCCGCATCAAGGAGATCCATCCCGGCACCGTCGACATCGCGCCGTACCGCCAGGCCGCCGACACGGTGAGCTTCACCCGGCTGGCCGATGCCACCTGCATGCCGGGGCTGATCGACTCGCACACGCACCTGACGATGCAGTTCAGCAAGAGCACCTACAGCGACAAGTTCCGCCTCAATCCGGCCGACCACGCCATCCGCGGCACCGTCTACGCCAAACGCACCCTGCTCGCCGGCTTCACCACGGTGCGCAACCTCGGCGACGACGACAATGCCTCGCTCGCGCTGCGCAACGCGATCAACGCCGGCCTGGTGCCCGGCCCGCACATCTTCAGCGCCGGCAAGTTCATCGGCACCACCGGCGGCCACGCCGACCCCACCAATGGCTTCCGCTGGAACCTGCAGGGCGACCCCGGTCCCAAGGATGGCATCATCAACTCGCCCGCCGACGCGTGGAAGGCCGTGCGCCAGCACTACAAGGACGGCGCCGACCTGATCAAGATCATGCCCTCCGGCGGCGTGCTGGACGAAAGCTCCAGCTCCGAAAACCCGCAGATGACGCTGGAGGAAATCCAGGCCGTGGTCGCCGCTGCGCACGACTACGGCTTCACCGTGGCCGCGCACGCGCATGGCGCCGAGGCGATCCGTCGCGCGGTGCTGGGCGGCGTCGATTCGATCGAGCACGGCACCTTCATGGATGCCGAGGACATGAAACTGATGAAGGCGCACGGCACCTGGTACGTGCCCACCATCATCGCCGGCCAGTACGTGATGGAGAAGGCGCGCGAGGGCTGGTATCCGCCGCAGGTCGCGCGCAAGGCCGAGGAAGTCGGCCCGGTGATCATGGCCACCGCCGGCAAGGCGTACAAGGCCGGCGTGAAGATCGCCTTCGGCACCGACTCCGGCGTGTTCCCGCACGGCGACAACGCGAAGGAGTTCGCCTACATGGTGCAAGCCGGCATGCCGCCGATGTTCGCCCTGCAGGCGGCCACCACCCACGCCGCCGAACTGCTGCACAAGTCCGACCAGCTCGGCCGCATCGCGGTCGGCCGCGGCGCCGACGTGATCGCCGTACCCGGCAATCCGCTCGATGACATCACCGTCATGCAGCACGTCGAGTTCGTGATGAAGGACGGCGTGATCTACAAGCAGGGCCCGCTTCAATAAAATGACCTCGCTCCCTGCGTTTGCCCCCTCTCCCCGAGGGGGAGAGGAGGCGAAGGCAAAAGGCGCGCTGATCTTATTGAGGCCAAGGCTTGCTGTAGCATTGCAGGGATGAACGAGCAGCCGAAGTCCCCGCCCGCATCCACCACCCACTTCGGCTTCCGCGACGTGCCGGTGGGCGAGAAACAGAAGCTGGTCGGCCAGGTGTTCACCTCGGTCGCACGCAGCTACGACCTGATGAACGACCTGATGTCGTTCGGCACGCACCGGTTATGGAAGCGCCATTTCGTGGCGACCAGCGGCGTGCGCCGCGGCGACCGCGTGCTGGACCTGGCCGGCGGCACCGGCGACATCGCCGCGCTGCTCCATCCGGTAGTGGGCGAGACGGGCGAGGTGGTAGTCGGCGACATCAACGCAGCCATGCTCGACGTCGGCCGCGACCGGCTCACCGACCGCGGCCTGGTCGCCGGCCTGCGCTGGGCCCAGCTCAACGCCGAACGGCTGCCCTTCCCCGACAACTCCTTCGACGCGGTGACCATGGCCTTTGGCCTGCGCAACGTCACCGACAAGGATCAGGCGCTGGCCGACATCTGCCGCGTGCTCAAGCCCGGCGGCCGGCTGCTGGTGCTGGAGTTCTCGAAAGTGCAGAGCGAGGCGTTCGGCAAGCTCTACGACTTCCACTCCTTCAAGGTCCTGCCGCGTCTGGGCCAGCTGTTCGCCGGTGATGCCGACAGCTACCGGTACCTGGCCGAATCGATCCGCAAGCACCCGGACCAGCAGACGCTCAAGGGCATGATGGAGCGCGCCGGCTTCGGCAAGGTCGAGGTGCGCAACCTGACCAACGGCATCGTGGCGATCCACCGCGCGTACAAGTTCTGAGAAGCAGTCAAGCAAGTGACTGCTCATGCGAGCGAGTCCGGGCCTGTACCGGACTCGCAATGGAAGAAAACCCCAGGAAGTGGTTTTTTTCGCCGGCTCTGAGCATCGCGCGCCACGGGGTTTGCGCCTGATCCAGGTCAGTGGCCGATGGCCATCGACGGCGTATGTTGGGGCGGTCTTTCCCACCATGAGTCCCGTCATGCCCCTCGATATCGAGACCGAGCCCAACACCCACCTGTTCGATGCCCGCGGCGTGGCCCGCCGTTTCCGCCATTCCGCGATCTTCGGCGCGATCGGCGTGCTGCGTTCGGGCGAAACCATGCGCTTCGTCAACGACCACGACCCGCTGCCGCTGATCGCGCAGTTGCGTGACCGCCTCGGCGACAACCTCACCGTGGCCTACCGCCAGCGCGAGCCCGGTGCCATCGTGATCGACTTCGGCATCACCGGCTTGCCGGACGAGTGATGGGCACCCCGGCTTTCTTCGACCAGGCGCCGCCGATCCCGATGCGCGATCCGCTGGCGGCGTTCCTGGGTGCGGCCGACGACGGCCTGCTCGACTACCGCTATATCGACGCGGTGCGGCTGGCCGGACACTCCTGCCCCACCGTCGCCGGCGCGTACCTGATGGCGCGTGCCGCGCTGCACGCGCTGTACCCGGACGGCCCCGCCGAGCGCGGGGGCGTCGAGGTGCTCATACCGGGGCCGGAGAGCGAGGGCGTCAACGGCGTGATCGGCCAGGTCTTTACCCTGATCACCGGGGCGGCCGGCGCCAACGGCTTTCACGGCATTGCCGGACGCTACGCGCGCGAGTCGCTGCTGAGCTATGCCGACACGGCCGAGCACGCCGCCGTGCGGGTCCGCCGGCGCGACACCGGCGCGAGCGTGGCGGTGGAGCTGGATCTCTCGAGCGTGCCCGCACCCGCCAACCTGCGTCCGCTGCTCGGCGGCGCACTCGATCCGGCAGCCAGCGCGGAACAGCGCGCGGCATTCGGTCGGGCATGGCAGGAGCGCGTGCAATGCCTGCTGCTGGAACACGCCGATGACCCGGACGTGATCCGGCTGACCCGGCTCGACCACCCACCGATGCACTGAAGCGCGCCGGTCGTCCTCACGACTGCTCGCACGAGGACACCGGCAGCGCCGGGCTGGCTGCCGGCGGCGCTGGCCGCCGCCGTGCGTTGGCCAGCACCACGCCGCCGATGGTGATCGCACCACCGACCAGCACCAGCACCTCGGGAACCTCGTGCAGCCACAGCCAGCCGATCAGCAGCGCGATCGGCGGCGACAGGTAGATGAAGCTGCTGACCTGCGAGGCCGATGAGCGGTTCACCGCCAGATTCCACGCCAGGTAACCGACGAAGGTCGGCGCGATGCCCAGCCACAGCAGCGCGCCGATGTGCGGCCACGAGGCCGCTGCCAGCGCCTGCGGCAGATGCCAGCCGAACGGCAACGCGCCGAGCGTGCCGGCGAACATCGCGAACGCGGTGACCCCGACCATGCTGCTGCGCGAGAACAGCGCCTTCTGGCCGACGAAGAAGACCGCCGAGACGGCCACGCACACCAGCACCAGCAAGGCGTGCGGATCGACCTCCACGCGCTGCCCGCTGGCGAACACCACCAGCACCGTGCCGAGCAGGGCCACCGCCAGCCCGAGCCACGTGCGTGCGGCCAGCCGTTCGCCGATCCACAGCGCCGACACCGCCGCCGTGGCCGCCGGCACCAGCGAGATCAGGATCGAGGCGGTGCCGCTGGCGATGCGCGTCTCGGCGTAGTTCAGGCACAGGTGATACACGGTCAGGCCAAGCACGCCGAGCAGGGCCAGTTGCGGCCAGTCGCGCAGCGCCGGCAATGGCACGCGCCTGATCCAAAGCAGCACGGCGAAGCACAGCGAGCCGATCAGCAGCCGCGCGAACGCCACCTCGCCCGGCGTGAACGCGGGCAATGCATAGGCGATCGCGGCATACGCCGACGACCAGGTGAGCAGGGCGATCGCGATGGCGAGCAGGGCACGGCCATCGAGACGTTGAGCGGTATCCATGGGGGGATTCTCCGGCGGGGAAGCGCGCATCCTAGTCCTGGCGATGGCGCCGGTGAATAATGCATCGCGAATAATGCATCGCGGCGGAATCGCGATGTTTCGCCGCTGATCGAAATGATGAAAGAGGTTGTCACCTTGGAATCGAAACCGACCGATGGCCGATCCGCACTGGACGGCAAGGACTGGCAATTGCTGGAGGCGCTGCAGCGCGATGCGCGACTCGGTTTCGCCGAACTCGGCCGGCTGGTGCGCCTGTCCGCGCCCGCAGTGGCCGAACGCGTGCGGCGACTGGAGGATGCCGGCGTGATCAGCGGCTACCACGCCACGGTCAACCCGCGCCGGCTCGGTTATGCGCTGAGCGCGATGGTGCGCCTGCGCTGCGACGGGGCCACCTGCGCGCGCATCGGCAGCCTGGTCGAGGACATTCCCGAGGTGCTCGAATGCCGCCGCCTGGCCGGCGAGGACTCGGCCCTGCTGCACGTGGTGGCGATGTCCACCGGGCACCTGGAGTCGGTGCTCGACCGCCTGCTCAAGACCGGCGCCAGCAACAGCACCACCACCCTGATCGTGCTGCAGACGCCGCACGAGAACCGGCCCCTGACCCGCGCGATGTGGAACGCGGCGATGGCGATGTCGGGCGACTGATCCACCGGTCGCGCGGGGCGACCAGTACTTTTGTCACGGTCGCGCATCGACACGGCGTCGCATACTCGAACGCTGCTCGAACTCAGGGGAACCCCATGCGCCGCCTCGCTTCGCTATTGCTGGCCAGTGCCATCGCGCTCGCCGGCCTGCCCGCCGCCCATGCCGCCGACGCGGCGCCGGCCAACGCGTCATCCAGCGCCACCCATGACAGCACCGATCCGCGCATCCCCGCCCATGAAACGGCGGTGCGCACGCAGCACAGCGTCGCCATCGGCGGGCGCACGATCAGGTACACCGCCACCGCCGGCACGGTGATCATCCGCGACGACAAGCAGCAGCCGCAGGCCAGCGTGTTCTACGTCGCCTACACCGTCGACGACGGCAAGCCCTCGCAGCGCCCGCTGACCTTCCTCTACAACGGCGGCCCGGGTTCCTCCAGCGTGTGGCTGCACATGGGCTCGCTCGGCCCGGTGCGCATCGAGACGGCCAGCCCGCAGGCCACCGCGCCGGCGCCGTACCACCTGGTGGCCAACGGCGACAGCCTGCTCGACAAGACCGACCTGGTCTTCATCGACGCCGTCGGCGCCGGTTATTCGCGCCCGCTGGGCAAGGCCACCGGCAAGGACTTCTGGGGCGTGGACCAGGACATCTCCGCCTTCAGCCGCGCAATCGAGCGCTACGTCACCCTCAACAGGCGCTGGAACTCGCCCAAGTTCCTGTACGGCGAGAGCTACGGCACCACCCGTTCGGCCGCGCTGGTCGATGCACTGCAGGACAAGGGCATGGCCTTCAACGGCGTGATCCTGATGTCCTCGATCCTCAACTACGCGATCCGCATGCCGGGCTACGACGAGAGCTACGTCGGTTACCTGCCCAGCTTCGCCGCCGCCGCGTGGTACCACGACAAAGTGCCTTCCAAGAGCGGCCAGAACAAGCCGGCCGAGCTGAAGGCCTTCGTCGACCGGGCCCGCGCCTGGGCGCGTGGCCCGTACGCCTCCGCGCTGGCACTGGGGCAGGATCTGCCCGCCGCACAGTTCGACGCGATCGCCACGCAGATGGCCGGCTTCACCGGCCTGCCGGTGCAATACATCAAGCAGGCGAACCTGCGCGTGAGCCCCAGCCGCTTCCGCAAGGAACTGCTGCGCGACCAGCGTCTCATCCTGGGCCGCTACGACGCCCGCTTCACCGGCACCGACCTCGATGCCGCCGGCGAAACGCCGGAGTACGACCCCTCCGACACCGGCATCAGCGGCGCCTTCGTCAGCGCCTTCCACGACTATCTTGCCGACCAGCTCGACTACCCGAGCCAGCTCGACTACCGCCCCACCTACGGCAAGATCATCCAGGGCTGGGACTGGAAGCACGCCGTCCCGGGCATGCGCCGCGCGCTGCCGCTGCCGTACGTGGCCGGCGACCTGGCGCACGCGATGCGCACCAATCCGAACCTCAAGGTGCTCTCGCTCAACGGTTACTACGATTTCGCCACGCCGTTCTTCATCACCGAGTACGACCTGGCGCACATGAATCTGGACCCTTCGCTGCGCGGCAATCTGTCGTTCGCTTACTACCCTTCCGGGCACATGATCTATCTCAACACCGAGGCGCTGCAGCAGCTCAAGCACGATCTCGCCCGCTTCTACGACCTTGCCGCGCCGCAGCGCTGATACGGAGCCTCTCGCCATGCGCCATTCCCTCATCGCCCCGCTCGCCTTCGTCCTGGCCATCGGCCTTGCCGCCCCGCTGCATGCGGCCGACAGCAACCCGCACGACAGCAAGTCCCAGGCCGACAAGGACACCAAGAAGGACACGCTGCCGATCCCGCCCGAACGCAAGGTGGTGACCTCGCACAGCGTGCGCATCGATGGCCGCAACGTGGCCTACAAGGCCACCGCCGGCACCTTGCTGATCAAGGACGACAAGGGCCAGCCCACGGTCAGCATGTTCTACGTGGCCTACACCGTCGGCGACGGCAAGGCCGCGCAGCGGCCGGTCACCTTCCTGTTCAACGGCGGCCCCGGCTCCTCCAGCATGTGGCTGCACATGGGTTCGGTCGGGCCGGTACGGGTGGCCAACGCGGGCGACCAGCCGATCCCGCCGCCGCCGTACAGCACGGTGCCGAACGAATACAGCCTGCTCGACAAGTCCGACCTGGTCTTCATCGACGCGCCCGGCACCGGCTATTCGCAGCTGGTCGGCGCGGCCAAGGGCAAGGACTTCTACGGCATCGATCAGGATGCCGACGCGTTCGCGAAGTTCATCACCCGCTACGTCGGCGACAACCACCGCTGGAACTCGCCGAAGTTCCTGTTCGGCGAGAGCTACGGCACCACCCGCTCGGCGGTGCTGGCCAAGCAATTGCAGGACCAGGGCATGGAGCTCAACGGCATCGTGCTGATGTCCTCGATCCTGGACTTCAGCGTGTGGGCCAACACCGGTGTCGACCACGGCTACATCGTCAACCTGCCGACCGAGGCCGCGATCGCCTGGTACCACAACAAGGTACCGAACAAGCCCGCCGACCTGGCCGGCTTCATCGCCGCCGTGCGCCAGTTCGCCAGCACCGACTACACCCTGGCACTGGCCAGGGGCGACGCGATCACGCCGGCCGAGGCCGACCGCATCGCCACGCAGCTGAGCCAGTACATAGGCCTGTCGACGACGTACATCAAGCAGGCCAACCTGCGCATCGACCCCAGCCGCTTCCGCAAGGAGCTGCTGCGCGACCAGCGCCGCACGGTTGGACGTCTGGACGGCCGTTTCGAAGGCATCGACCCGGATGCCGCCGGCGAGACGCCCGACGGCGACGCCGCCAGCGATGCCGCCACCGGCGCCTACCTGGCCGCCTTCAACCAGTACGCCACCAGCGCCCTGAACTACACCGGCGACCACGCCTACCTGCCCAACAACTACGGCGTCATCAACCGCAACTGGGACTGGAAGCGCGAGCATCAGCGCTTCCCGCAGGCGCCGTACGTGGGCAGTGACCTGGCCGACACGATGCGGCGCAACCCGCATCTGAAGGTCTTTTCCGCCAACGGCTACTACGACCTGGCCACGCCGTTCTACGCCACCGAGTTCGACCTGGGCCACCTCAGCCTGGACCCGGCGATCAGCAAGAACATCGAGTACGGTTTCTATCCGTCCGGTCACATGATCTACTTCGATGTCGACGCCTTGAAGCAAGTGAAGGCGGATCTGGCGCGCTTCTACGACGAGGCCGCACCGCGGCCCTGACGGAGTCTCCCCAGCCATGACGGACAAGCCGAGCGCACCGCCCGACGCCGACGAGAACGCACCCCGCGACCCTGCCCGGCGCCGCGTGCTGGGCGGCATCGCGCTGGCGGGTGCGGCCGCGACGCTGGCCGGCTGTCGCATCGACGACGCACGCCACGCCAGTGCGCCGACGGGAGATCAAGCGGCGCTCGACGCGCTGCTGCGGCAGCATATCCAGCACGTGGTGGTGCTGTACGCGGAGAACCGCAGCTTCAACAACCTGTTCGCCGGCTTCCCCGGCCTGGCGCAACCGCTCAAGGCGCTCGACTCGCCCGAGTACCGCCAGCGCGACCGCGACGGCAGTCTGCTCACCACGCTGCCGCCGGTGTGGAGCGGCATGGTGCCGCGCGAGCAGGTGGTCGGCGGGCGCCGCTACCTCATCGACGAGCAGGCCATCACCGGTTTGCCCAACCGGCCTTTCGCGCTGCGCACGCCCGATGGCGAGCTGCTGCCGCACGGCGTGATCACCCGCGACCTGGTGCACCGCTTCTACGAAAACCAGCTGCAGATCAACGGCGGCCGCAACGACGGCTTCGTGGCCTGGAGCAACACCGGCGCGATGCCGATGGGCCACTACGCCGACACGGCCCGCAGCCTGCGCCTGTGGCAGCTGGCGCGGCAGTACACCTTGTGCGACAACTTTTTCATGGGCGCATTCGGCGGCTCGTTCCTCAACCACCAGTACCTGGTCGCCGCGCAGCCGCCGTACTTCCCGCACGCCGACCAGAGCCCGGCGAAACTGCAGATCGCCCAGGTGCAGGGTGACGACCCCACCGGCATCCTGCCGAAGTTCGCCGAAGGCTCTCCGGCGAGCGCGATGCAGGGTCGCCCGGAATGGGCCTCGCGCGATGCCATGACGCCGGACTTCTGGGCGGTCAACACCATGGGGCCGGCCTATGCGCCGGGCTTCAGCCATGACCCGCGCGATCCGCGGCTGGCGGATGCGACCAGCCCGAACACGCTGCCCGCGCAGAGCCACCTGACCATCGGCGACGTGCTGTCGCAAGCCGGTATCGACTGGGCCTGGTATGCCGGCGCCTGGCAGCTGGCGCTCGACGGCAAGGGCGAAGGCGACCACAGCGAGTTTCCGCAGGTGCCGGATTTCCAGCCGCACCACCAGCCGCTCAACTATTTCCGCCAGTTCGCCCCGGGCACGGCGGCGCGTGCGCAGCATCTGCGCGACGCCGGCACCGGCAGCCGCGCCGACAGCAACCATTTCATTGCCGCGGTCGAAGCCGGCCAATTGCCGCCGGTGACGTTCTACAAGCCGCAAGGCAATCTCAACATGCACGCCGGCTACGCCAGCCTCGATGCCGGCGACGAGCACCTGGCGCAAGTGGTCGAGGCGCTGCAGCGCAGTCCGCAGTGGCCGAACATGCTGGTGGTGCTCACGGTGGACGAGAATGGCGGCTGGTGGGATCACGTGGCGCCGCCGAAAGGCGATCGCTGGGGCCCGGGCACGCGCGTGCCGGCGCTGGTGATCTCGCCACACGCGAAGCGGGGCTTCGTCGACCACACGATCTACGACACCGGCTCGATCCTGCGTTTCCTCACCCGCCGTTTCGACCTCAAGCTGCTGCCCGGACTGAAGCTGCGCGACGCATCGATGATCGCCGCCGGCGGCCCGCCGCCGGGCGACCTCACCGCCGCGCTGCAGTTCGCCAGCGCCTGACCCCCGCAGGAAACACCGACCATGCGCGAGCTGTACCCGGAGATCGAGCCGTACCAGACCCATCGCCTCCCCGTGGATGCGCTGCACACGCTGCACGTGGAGGAGTGCGGCAACCCGCTGGGCCTGCCGGTGATCTTCCTGCACGGCGGACCGGGCGCCGGCCTGTCGACCTATCACCGTCGCTTCTTCGATCCGGCGCGCTACCGCATCGTGCTGTTCGACCAGCGCGGCTGCGGGCAGTCCACCCCGTTCGCCGAACTCACCGACAACACCACCACGCACCTGGTCGCCGACATCGAGCGCATCCGCGCCTTCCTGGGCATCGAGCACTGGGTGGTGTTCGGCGGCTCCTGGGGTTCGACCCTGGCGCTGGCGTACAGCCAGGCCCACCCGCAGCATTGCCTGGGCATCGTGCTGCGCGGCATCTTCCTCGGCCGGCCACAGGAATTGCGCTGGTTCAACGAACTCGATGGCGGCGCACGGCAGATCTTCCCCGAACGCTGGGCGCGCTTCCGCGATTTCATCCCGAGCGACGAGCGCGGCGAGATGCTGGACGCCTACTGGCAGCGCCTGAACAGCACCGACGAAGCCACCCGCCTCGCCGCAGCGCAGGCGTGGAGCGCGTGGGAAGGCGGCAGCACCACCCTGGTGCACGACCCCGACGCCGGCGGCATCTTCGAAGACCCGCATCACGCAGTCAGCCTGGCGCTGATGGAAGCCCACTACTTCCGTCACGCGCTGTTCCTCGAACCGGACCAGCTGCTGCGCGACGTGCCGCGCATCCGCCACCTGCCGGCCACCATCGTGCACGGCCGCTACGACATCATCTGCCCCGCCGTCAGCGCCTGGGACCTCGCCCAGGCCTGGCCCGAAGCCACCCTGCACTTCGTGCTCGCCGGCCACAGCGCGGCCGACCCGGCCATCGTCGACCGCCTGGTCGAGGCCACTGACGCGCTGGCCGATCGGTACTGCTGACGGCACGCCGTTTCGGACCGGAACCGCGTCGGCGCAAGAAGCGGATGGCGCGCCCGGCGCGGTGACGCCAGAATGCGCGCCTCACCTCAATGGAGTTGCCGATGCTGACCCTCTACGACTACCTGCCTTCGCAGAACGCCTGGAAAGTGCGCCAGCTGCTGCATCACCTCGGCCGGCCGTATCGCACGCTGGAGGTCAGCATCTTCGAGGGCGAGGGCCGCAGCGAAAGCTATCTGCGCATCAGCCCGACCGGCACGGTGCCCGCGATCGAACTGGACGACGGCCGCACGCTGGCCGAATCGAACGCGATCCTGATGTACCTGGCCGATGGCACGCCGTATGTGCCGGGTGATGCGTTCGGCCGCGCCAAGGTGCAGCAGTGGCTGCATTTCGAGCAGGAGCGGGTGGAGTCGGTGCTCGGCGCGCTGCGGCACTGGACGCTGACCGGCAAGCTGGCGCAACGCGCACCCGCGCTGGTGGAGGCGAAGCGCCACGCGGCGCAGCGCACGCTGGAGATCCTGGAGCGCGAGCTGTCGGAGCGCGACTTCATCGCCGGCGAGCGTTACACCATCGCCGACATCGCGCTGTTCGCCTACGGCAGCCGCGCGGCCGAGGCGGGCTTCGCGCTCGACGAATATCCCGCCATCCGCGCCTGGATCGCCCGAGTGGAGGCACAACCGGGCTTTCTCGCCACCATGCATCCGTACGCGAGCGACCCGCATTCGGCAGGCGAGTTGCCCTGAGCTTTCGTCACAGGCGGCAGCCAGCGCGGCGGTGGCATACTCGGGGTTTCCCGGCCCGAGAGATCTCCCGCCCATGCGCCTGTTTCCGCTTCTTGCCTTCGGTACGCTGCTGTTGCCGGTGGCTGCCCAAGCCAACGATCCGAACTCCTACGCCCAGCCCGACCAGGTGCGGGTGACGCATCTGGATCTCGACCTCAACATTGACTTCCCGCACAAGCAGCTCGCGGGCCAGGCGACGCTGAAGCTGGATTGGCGCAACCCGCAGGCGCAGTCGCTGGTGCTGGATACGCGCGACCTGAAGATCGCCAGGGTCGAGGCGCTGGCCGCCGACGGCAAGGCCACGCCGCTGAAATACGCGCTGGCACCGCGCGACAAGGAGCTGGGCAGCAAGCTCACCATCACCGCGCCGAAGCATCCGGCGCAGGTGCGCATCGTCTACAGCACGGCACCCACCGCGTCCGGCCTGCAGTGGCTGACCCCGGCGCAGACGGCGGACAAGCGCGCGCCGTTCATGTTCTCGCAGTCCGAATCCATCCACGCGCGCTCGTGGGTGCCGCTGCAGGACTCGCCGGCGATCCGCTTCACCTACGACGCGCACGTCAGCGCGCCGAAGAACATCCGCGTGGTGATGAGCGCGCTCAATGACGCGCAGCATCCGCTTGACGGCGATTTCAGGTTCGACCAGCCGCACCCGATCCCGTCCTACCTGCTGGCGATCGCCGCCGGCGACCTCGCGGTGAAGGAAACCGGCCCGCGCTCGGCCGTGTACGCGGAACCCTCGGTGGTGGCCAAGGCCGCGCACGAATTCGAGGACACCGAGAAACTGATCGAAGCCACCGAGAAGCTCTACGGCCCCTACGCCTGGGGCCGCTACGACATCCTGGTGCTGCCGCCCTCGTTCCCGTTCGGCGGCATGGAAAATCCCAACATGACGTTCGCCACCCCGACCGTGCTGGTGGGCGACAAGAGCCTGGTTTCGCTGGTCTCGCACGAGCTGGCGCACTCGTGGTCGGGCAACCTGGTCACCGCCGCGGCGTGGCGTGACATCTGGCTCAACGAGGGTTTCACCACTTACGTGCAGGGCCGCATCACCGAGGCGGTGTACGGCAAGAGCCAGGCCGACGAGGAGGCACTGCTGTCGGCACGCGCGCTGCAGAAAAGCATCGGCGCGATGGCCGAGAACGCGCAGAAGCTGGCGCCCGACCCGCGCGGCGTGGGCGCCGATGACTCGCTCTCCGACGTGGCCTACGACAAGGGCTCGTGGTTCCTGCGCACGCTGGAGCAACGCTTCGGTCGCGCCGATTTCGATGCCTACCTGAAGGGCTATTTCAAGCATTTCGCCTGGCACAGCATCACCACCGAGCAGATGCTCGACTACATGAAGCCGAACCTGATCGAGAAGTACCCCGGCAAGATGGGCTGGGCGGAGGTGCGCGAATGGGTCTACGGCAGCGGCATCCCCAAGGATGCACCGCTGCCCGAGTCGCCGAGCTTCGACGCGATCGACAGGCAGCGCGGCGAATTTCTTGCCGGCACGCTGGCGGCCGACAAGCTCGACGCGAAGGGATGGAACACGCAGGAGTGGATGTATTTCCTCGACCGCCTGCCCGACGCGCCGGCGCTGGACAGGATGCAGCAGCTCGACGCCGCCTGGCACCTCACCGGCACGCCGAACGCGGAGATCGGCATGCGCTGGTACAGCCACGCGATTGCCGCCGGCGACAAGGCGGTGTGGGATGCCGCCGCCGAGCACATGACCCGGATCGGCCGCATCTACCTCACCACGCCGCTGTACAAGGCGTTCGTGAAAACGCCGGAAGGACTGGCCTTCGCCGAACAGGTCTACGCCAAGGCGAAGGCCGGCTACCACCCGCTGACCCAGCAGGTGGTGGAGGGCATCCTCGCCAAGGCGAAGCAGGCGGACAAGCCTGAGTGAGCCCGACCTCGCCCACCGATACGACCACGCCGCTGTGGAAGCGCATGCTGCGACGGCGGCTGAAGTTCCTTGCCTGGCTGGTGGCGCTGCTGGCCATCGTGCTGGGCGGCAGCTACCTGTTCGCGCCGCAATGGCTGATGCGCGCCGGGCACCTGCGCGAGGCGATGGCGGCCAAGCTGGAAACACACAGCGTGCAGGTCGGCGACACCCGCTGGTCGTACTACGAAGGCGGCGAAGGCCCGACCATCGTGCTGCTGCACGGCTTCGCCGGCGACAAGGATGTCTGGTTGCCGGTAGCCGCGTTGCTGAGTGCACATTTCCATCTGGTCATCCCCGACCTGCCCGGCTGGGGCGAATCCTCGCGCGTGGCGCAGGGCAACTACGACGTCGACGCGCAGGCCGCGCGACTGGACGCCTTCGTGCAGGCACTGCGACTGCCGCGCTTCATGCTGGCCGGCCACGGCACCGGTGCGGCGATCGCCGCCGCGTATGCCGCCGACCAGCCGCAGCGCGTGGCCGGCCTGGCCCTGCTCGATGCGTACGGCCTGAAAGCCGGCGAGAGCGACTTGACGCGCCTGGTACGCGCGGGCAACAACCCCTACCTGTTCGGGGACCGCGCCGGTTATGCGCAGCTGGCCGCGCTGGAGTTCGCGCAGCCGCCCGACCGGCCCGGCCGCTTCGTCGACGTGCTGGTCGAGCGCAATCGGCGCGACCGCGATTTCATCCAGCGCACGTTCCAGGCCTGGCACGCGCAGCCGCTGGCGCTGCAGCAGCGGCTGGGCCGGCTGACCATGCCGGTGCTGGGGTTGTGGTGCCACGATGACAGGATCACCGACATCTCGGCGCTGGACAGCCTGCGCAACGGACTGACCGCCGCCAGCGCGATCAGCACCAGCACGATCAACGGCTGCGGCCACCTGCCGATGCTGGAAAAGCCCGAGACGACGGCGCAGATACTCACCGGTTTTGCGCTGTCGCACTGAACGGAACCGGTCGCCACGGCAGCCGGCGGGGGAAAACATGATGGATTGTGGTTGCCGACATGGGAGAATGCACGCATGAGCCTGCACACCGGCATGGCGCCTGGCAAGAAAGTGCAACGATGAAGCAGAACCTCGTTCGTTCAGCTGTGGATGCGATTGCGCGGATGTCCACCACGCGGACCAACTACTGGACCGAGCTGGTGCTGGACACGGCGCTGGGCGCCTGGCTGCTGGTCGTCGGCTGGCGCCATCTCGACGGCGGCCCCTGGTTGGCCGCCGGGGCGATCGCGCTGGGCCTGTTCGCCTTCAGCTTCATCGAGTACTTCTTCCACCGCTGGATGTTCCACACCCGCATCCCGCTGTTCGAGCAGGGCCACCGCATGCACCACGAGCGCCCGCTCGGCTACGACTCGCTGCCGTTCTTCCTGCCGGCGATGGTGTTGATTGCGCTCACCGCGGTGCTGGTCGTGTTGATGCCGTTCGGGTTCGCGCTGCTGCTGGCCGGCTCGATCACGCTCGGCTACATCGTCTACGGCCTGGCCCACTTCATCATCCACCACGTGCGCTTCAAGCAGCCGGTGCTGCGCCGCTGGGCCGGCGCCCACCACGTGCACCACTACCACCCGGATACCAACTTCGGCGTCACCACGCCGCTGTGGGACATCCTGCTGCGCACGCGCTACGTGCGCCAGCCGCGCAAGGCAGTCTGACCGGCGCGTCACCGCGCCCCCTATCGAGGCCAGGTTCCATGCCCACAAACGAGTACCTGCTGATCTCGCGCGGACAATGGGACGAAGACGCCGACAAGGGCGCCGTGCAGGACACCATCGACCGCTTCTACGCCTGGTACGAAGAAGGCCTGGCGCAAGGGCGGCTCAAACCGGGCAGCCGCCTGGCGAACCGCGGCAAGCTGGTGTCCCGCGATGCGGTGACGGATGGTCCGTTCAGCGAATCCAAGGAGCTGGTCGGCGGCTACTGGTTCATCGTGGCCGACACGCTGGAGGAAGCCGCCGCGATCGCCGCGGAGAACCCCTGCCTCGCCTTCGGCCTGACCGTCGAGGTGCGTCCGCTGGAGTCGGTGCGCTCCAGCGTGGAGATCGTCACCAACGAGACACCGCGACGCTGGAAGACCACCGACGCCTGAGCCGGCGAGGACGCCGCGCCGTTCAATCGGCCACGTCGGCAACCAGCCGGTCGAGTTCGGCCTTGAGGATCGCGCCGTGCTGGCGCAGCCAGTCGCGCTGTTCGCGCCAGTCGGGATAAAGCGTTTCCACCAGTGCCCAGAAGCGCGGCGAGTGGTTGCGCACGCGCAGGTGGCACAGCTCATGAACCAGCACGTAGCGCAACGCGGCCGACGGCGCCAGCGCCAGCGCGAGGTCGAGGTTGATGCGATCGCGCGTGTCCAGGCTGCCCCACAGGCTCTTCATCGGGCGGATGCGCAGCGAGGTCGGCGCCAGGCCCAGCTGCGGCACGTGGACCGCCATCCAGCGCGACACGTCGCGACGGATCAGCAACTCCAGGTGGGAGGCGAGCAGGCCGCGGGCGATCGGCAAGGCGCGGCTGTGCGGGCGCGGCACCACCAGCGTCAAGCCGCGCGCATGCGCCTCGATCTTCGGATAGGTGCCTTCGGACCAGTCCAGTTCCACCAGTTCGCCGCGCAGCGGAAAGTGGCACGCATGGCCGATGCGCAGCGGCGGCAGCGGCTTGACGATCAGGTTCAGTTCGTCGAGCTTCTGCTCCAGCCACACGGCGTGGCTGCGCAGGAACGCGCTGACCTGCGCCGGATGCGTGCCGCGCGGATACGACACCCGCGCGCCCTTGGGCGTGACGGTGAGGCGCAAACGTCGCGCACGCGGATGGGCGGCCTTCAACACCCGGATGGTGTTGCCGCCTGCCATCGCCAGTTCCAGCCAGTCGCCTTCGAGATGCTGCGTCATGTCCTGCCGTCCATCCGGTACGTCACGCGCGGTCGGCGTGGCGAATCCGGACAGACAGTATGCCGGCAAGCCGGCGCCCCGGCGCAAGGGCCGGGCGGCAGGCCGGCCGCAATTCCGGCCGGCTGCGAAATCTCAGCCGTCGGTGGGACGCGGCAGGCCGAACCATTCCTCCAGTTTGCCCAGCAACCGCGCCAGTTCCAGCGTCAACAGGGCGAAACTGGCGTCCATTTCGGCGTGGGCATCGGCCTGGCTGTCGCCCAGCTCGTCCAGCACCACGTCGAGGAACTTCAGCTTGCGGATGACCAGGTCCTCGCCCAGCACGAAGCTGATGCGGTCGTCGAAGGTCAGCCCCAGCAGGAATACCTGCTTGCCGTTGCGCAGGTGCTCCTTGACCTCTTCCGCATCCAGGTCCTGGCGGCGGCAGCGGGCGATCGCGCCGGTGGCGGTGGCCGGGTCGCGCAGTTCGCATTCGTCGCCCAGCGCCAGCCCGGCCGGCAGGTTGCCGGTGGCCAGCCAGTCGGTCATCAGCACCCGCGGACCTTCTTCCGGCGCCAGCGGCACCGCCGGGAAGCTGCCCAGCGCCTCGCGTACCTGGCTCAGCGCGTTCTCGGCCGACTTGCGGCTGGAGGTGTCCAGCACCAGCCAGCCGTGCTTCTTGTCGACGTAGGCGGACATGCGCGACTGCCGCACGAAGGCGCGCGGCAGCAGCTCGTTGAGCAGGTCCTCCTTGATCCGCTTGCGCTCGCGGCCGCCGACCTTGCGGCCCTCCTCCTCGGCGATCTTCTGCACCTTGCGATGCAGCTCGTCGTTGATGACGGCGGCGGGCAGCAGCTTGTCCTCGCCGCCGACGGTGAACAGGGTGGACTGCTTCACCGCATGGGTGAGCGGCTCGCCCTCGCCGCGGCCAACCGGCGGCACGAAGCCCCTGGTGAACATCTCCAGCGGGCCGCAGGGGCGCAGCCGGTGCTCGGCCAAGGCCTCGTCGAGGCGGTCGAGATCGGTGGCGACCGCGGGGGAAAAACGGAACAGGGTGAGGTTGCGAAAGAACATTCGGTATCCGGGTATTGATGAAGCCGGCGGGAAGGATTTCAGCTCCCGGCGTTCGCCCTGAGCGCAGGCCTGAAAGGCCGAAGTCGAAGGGTATCGCAGCGTGCCCTTCGACTCCGCTGCGCTACGCTCAGGGTGAACGGTGGAGCAAGGCGGTGGTGGACAGTCAGCGGCAGACGGCGGCGACCGCCGCGGCCACGGCGTCCAGGTTGGACTCGTTCAACGCCGCCACGCAGATGCGTCCGCTGTCGAGCGCGTAGATCGCGTGCTCGTCGCGCAGGCGGCGCACCTGCGCCTTGCTCAGGCCGGAGTAGGAGAACATGCCGGCCTGCTTGTTGATGAAGCCGAAATCCGGCGCGCCGAGCGCGGCCAGCTTCTCGACGAAGCCCGCGCGCATCGCGTGGATGCGCGAACGCATGCCGCCCAGCTCCTGCTCCCAGCGCGCGCGCAGCTCGGCGCTGCCCAGCACGCCGGCGACTAGTGCGGCGCCGTGGGTGGACGGGCTGGAATAGATCGTGCGGATGACCTGCTTGATCTTCGACTGCAGCCGCGCCGCCTCGTCGCGATCGGCGCCGACCATCGACAGCGCGCCCACGCGCTCGCCGTACAGCGAGAACGACTTGGAGTACGAGTTGGCGACCACGAACGCCTCGATGCCGGAGTCCGCCAGCACGCGCACCGCGGTGGCATCCTGTTCGGTGCCGCGGTCGAAACCCTGATAGGCCATGTCGACGAACGGCAGCAGCTTGCGCTCGCGCAGCAATTCGACCAGTTGCGCCCACTGCGCGGCATCCAGATCCACGCCGGTGGGGTTGTGGCAGCACGCATGCAGCAACACCGCGGTGCCGGGTTCCATCCGGCCCAGATCTTCCAGCATGCCGGCGAAATCCAGGCCGTGGCTGGCCGCGTCGTAGTAGCGGTACTCCAGCAGTTCGAAGCCGGCGGTGCGGAACACCACGTGATGGTTGCCCCAGCTCGGGTTGCTGATCGCGACCTTCGCGTTTGCACCGGCCACCTGCCTGAGCAGGTCCGCCGCCACGCGCAGCGCAGCGCTGCCGCCGATGGTCTGCGCGGTGGCCACGCGGCCGGCCGCCAGCAGCGGCGACCGTTCGCCGAACACCAACTGCTGGGTCAGCCGGTTGTACGCGGCGAGGCCGTCGATCGGCAGGTAGCCGCGCGGCTTCGCCGCCGCAGCCAGCGCCAGCTCCACCTCGTGCACGGTGGGCAGCAGCGGAATGCGCCCCTGCTCGTCAACGTAGATGCCCACGCCGAGGTTGATCTTGTGCGGCCGCGCGTCCGCCAGATAGGTTTCGGTGAGGCCCAGGATCGGATCGCCAGGGGCCATTTCAACGGGGGCAAAGAAGGACACGATCGGTACTCGATGGGTGGGGAAGGCACGCGCCGGGGCCGTCGATGGACGGCTTTCTCCGGCATGGCGGCGCGACGCACGGGAGAACGGCGCGAAACACCGCCGACTATAGCAAGAGCCGGCCGGCCACCGCAGCGGCGGGCGGGCCGCAACCGCCGCCCACGGCAGCGCGCGGAGCCGCCGCGTGATCCGTGGCGATTACCGCTGGCGCAGCGCCACCAGCGCGCTAAAATGGGCGGTACGTCACACGTTTGGCCATTCCCATGCCGATCCAGGATCACGCCGAAATCGCCCACCTGCTTGCCGAGCTCAAGCTGGAACATCGCGATCTCGACGTGGCGATCGACGAACTGGCCCACGCCATCGGCCGCGACGAACTGCAGCTGACCCGGCTCAAGAAGCGCAAGCTGCTGCTGAAGGACCATATCGCGCGGCTGGAAAGCAAGCTGATCCCCGACCTCGACGCCTGAGCCCATGACCCTGTTCGCCCCGATCCGCCTGCACGACGAGTACGTCGTGCTGGAGCCGCTGACGCCGGAACACGCGCCCGCGCTGGAAACCGCCGCCGCCGACGGCGAGCTGTGGAACCTCGCCGTCACCAGCGTGCCGCCACCGGGCCAGGCGGGCGATTACGTGGCGAAGGCGCTGCAAGGCCAGCGCGAAGGCCACATGCTGCCGTTCGCCGTGCGCGAGGCGCGCGGCGGCGACATCGTCGGCAGCACGCGCTATTACGAGATCGACGCCGCCGTGCCGCGCCTGGCCATCGGCTACACCTGGTACGCGAAACGCTGGCAGAAGAGCCACCTCAACACCGCCTGCAAGCGGTTGCTGCTTGAGCATGCGTTCGAAACCCTGGGCTGCGCGGCCGTCGCGTTCCACACCGACGTGCTGAACGAGGATTCGCAGCGCGCGATCGAGCGCCTCGGCGCGCAACGCGAAGGCGTGCTGCGCGCGCACCGCCGCCGCACCGACGGCAGCCTGCGCGACACGGTGTGCTTCAGCATCCTCGCCGAGGAATGGGGCAACGTCGCCAACTGGCTGGACATGCGGCTGAACCGGCTCGCCTCGAACCGATAGGCGGCCCCGCCTTACAGCAGGCGATTGACCAGGCGGGCGAGTTGCGTGCGGTTCAAGCGGCGCAGCAGCCGACGCACTTCGGGCGGGTACTGGCGCGGGCTTTCCAGCGCGCGGTAATCGGCCAGCTGCACGGCGTGCCGGCGCAGTGCCGCCCATTCCGCCTCGTGCTGCGCGTGCAGCCGTTTCGCCGGGTCGCGCAGCAGCAGGCCGTTTTCCAGATCCAGCGACCATGCACGCGGGTTGAGGTTGTGGCCGGTCAGCACGGCCACGTCGTCATCCACGAACAGGCCTTTCAGGTGGTAGCTGTTGTCGCCGTCGCGCCACAGGTGCAGCCGCAGCCGGCCGGCCTCGATCTGCGCACGGTGCGCGCGCGCAAAGCGGCGCAGATTGTTCTCGTACAGGTACGGCAGCAGGCCGATGGTCTTGAACGGTTGCTCCGGCGGTATGTAGAAATCGTTGGCGACCTTGTCGCCGACCATGATGTCGATGCGGCAGCCGCGCCGCAGCAACTGGCCGAGCACCAACCGTACCGGACGTGGCAGGTTGAAGTACGGCGTCAGCAGGATCACCCGCTCGCGCGCCTCCCGGAGCAGCGCCAGCAGCACCGCGTCGAGCTGGTTGCCGCTGCGGCCAAAACCCAGCAGCGGAGTCACCGCCACCTGGTCCGCATTCGGCAGCGCCGGGATCACTTCGTACCGCGCCTGCTGCAACTGCCCGCGCAAGCGGCGGATCTGCGGCTGCAGGCTGCGCGTGCTCGGCACCTCAGCCACGTTCAACTGCCGCACCGCGCCACTGCCGGCGAGCCGGTTCGCGACGAAGCCGGCCATCGCGTCGGCCAGGCCCGCATGCCGCAGCAGGTGGTAGCGATCGAGTCGGTAGCGATCGTGTCGCGCCAGGTAGACGTCGTTGAGACTGGCGCCGCTGTACAACACCGCGTCGTCGATCACGAAGCCCTTCAGGTGCAGCACGCCAAACAACTCGCGGTTCTGCACCGGCACGCCGTAGATCGGCACGCCATCGCCCAGCCGCTGCGCCCATTCGCGGTACATGCCGGCGTTGCCCGCGCTCTTGTGTTTGCCGATCAGCCCGCGCTGCGCGCGGTGCCAGTCGACGAACACCGCGATGTCCAGCTCGGGCCGGCGCGCCTTGGCCGCGTAAAGCGCCGCCAATATCTCGCGACCGCCATCGTCGTCCTGCAGGTACAAGGTCACGATCACGATGCGCCGGGCAGCCTGCGCGATCAGCGTCAGCAGGGTTTGCCGGAACGCCGCCGGATCGGACAGGCAGCTGATCGCCGCCGCATCCACCGCAAACGCCGGCAAGGCTGTGCGCGGATTGCCCTTGCGTCGCGGCAGCGACACCAGGCGTCGAGCCAGGCGGATAGGTGTTGTCATCAGGGTCTTGCGCGCAATCATTCCTCCATCATCGCAAACCATGCCGCGCACTACGACCCGTCCGGCGGGAATTGCCTGCGGCGAACCATGGCCGGATCGTTCCGCGCGCCGGCCGGTCCCTGGCGACCCGCACCGGCGCCGAGGGGGTCAGGGCAGCACCAGCACCTGCTGCCGACTGTCGCTGAGCGCTCGCGGTGGCGGGCGCGCCTCGGCCAAGGCGGGGATTTCCGCCGGCGGCTGCCGGTATGCCCATGGCGGGGCTGCCGTCGCGCCGGCCGCATCGTGGCAAGCGCCGGCGACCATCGGATCAACCCGTGACAAGCCACCATCCACCTGGCACCGCCGCGGCGGCGCTTGCTGGCGCCCGCCCCTGTCAGCCTCGCCGCGGCGGCGGTGACCCGCTGCGCCTGCGTCCCAGCGACGCGCGGCAGTGTTCATAGAACGCCTCGGTCAAGGATGTCTCGCGCACGTTGGCGGACGACATGAACACGTACTCCTGCTCGATCGTCGGTGCGAAGCGGCGAATGCGCACGCCGGTCCACAACGAATGGCGCGACAGCAGCTCGTTGACGATCGCGATGCCGACGCCTTCGGCCGCCAGCGCACAGGCCGCGCCCACGTTGTGGGCTTCCAGCCGCACCGTCTGGCGCACCCCCGCCTGCTGGAAGGCCTGGTCGATCCGCATGCGGGTGTCGCCGCCGCGATGGCCGACCAGGATCAGCGGTTCGCCGGCAAGATCCCTGGCGCCGATCGGGCGCTTGCCTGCCGACAGCCGGTGCGCCGGCGGCAGCACGCAAACCGTGGGGCTGCTGATCAGCGGCCGCAGGCGGATGCCGGGATGATCCAGCGGCAGCTTGCCGAAGCCGCAATCGGCGGTGCGCGTGGCAACCAGGTTCATCACCGTCGGCCGGGTGCGCGAATCGACATTGATGTGGATATTGGGATGCAGGCTCAGGAACGAAGCGACCAGCTTCACCAGCGGCCCCTCGGCGAAACTCGGCGGCGCCACCACGCGCAGTTGCCCGGCATTGGTCTGGCGGATGTCCTGGGCCAGCACATTGATCCGCTCGACGCCTTGCAGCGCCAGATCCACCTCCTCGAACAGCAGCAGCGCCTGCGAAGTGGGCAGCAGCCGCCCCTTGCTGCGGTGGAACAACTTGAAGCCCAGTTCGGTCTCGAACTGCCCCAGCAGGCGGCTCACCGCAGGCTGGCTCAAGCCCAGGCTGCGCCCGGCGGCGGTGGCCGAACCGAGCCGGATGATTTCGCGAAAGGCTTCCAGCGCCTTGAGGTTGTCGAGCTTCATGGGCGGGGCGCCACGTGGCGGCAGTGAATGGGCTGCCGAACAACGTACACGATCAAGCGGGCGACGCCACTGGCAACACCGGCAACAGCAGTCGCGACGGGTGTGCGCGATCCAGATGCACACGATTGTGCGCCGGCCTGGATTCGCGCCAGCGACCGGGCGCCGTATCGGTGTTCGGATTGAGGTCGAAATGCGGATAGTTGCTGCTGGACACGTCCAGCCGGATCCGATGGCCCACCGCGAAATGGTTGGCAGTGGCGAAGGCCTCCACCTCCACCTCGACCACCTCGCCCGGCGCCAGCCAGCGCGGCTGCTGCCAGGAATCGCGGTAGCGCAAACGCAGGATGCCGTCGCTGAGGTTCATCGCGAAACCGTGCGGGTAGTCGGCATGGGGCGGGTACTCGTCGATCAGCTTGATGGTGATGTCGGTATCCCGGCAATCGGAGGAAACGAACAGCCTCACGCGGATGGGCCCGGCGATATCGACCGCGCGCGCCAGCGGCGCGCTGCGAAAACACAACACATCGTCGCGCTCGCCGATGTCGCGACCCGTGCCGGCGCAGCCGAAGAAGCGGGCGTCGTCGCGCTGGTCGAAGGCGCCCGGTGGCATCACCCCCTCGGCCGAGGTGATGGTGCCGCCGATGGTCGGCACCGGTCGCGCGGGATCGTAGACATAGTCCAGCGCCGCGAACCGCTCCGCTGGCGGCGTGGCGTCGAGCCGGCCATCGGCATGCAGGTGCCACGCCTGGCTGGTGGTGCCGGGCAAGGGCCAGTCGTCGGCATGCAACCAGCGCCCGCCGTGCTCCAGCCGGCCCTCGGCGTTGCGCCGGCCGCTGCCGCCGCCCATCAGGAAGATCGACACGCGACCGCGCGCGAACGGGTTGTCGGCCTGTCGCCCCAGCAGATGGTCGTACCACGCGCGACGCAGCTCGTAGAACGAGTGGCCGAACGCCGCATCCAGTGTCGCCTGCTCGCCGAAATCGACATCGCCGGCGAACGTCTGCGAGCGCCGGCCATGAATCCACGGCCCCATCACCAGGTGCACCGGAGCATGCTTGCGCCGCGACAGGCCGAGGTAATTGTCGGTGGCGGTGCGCACGTAGGGGTCGTACCAGCTGGACATGTGCACCATCGGCACGTCGGCGTAGGTGTCGTAATGGCGCTCACCGCACAACTCGACCTGTTGCCAATAGGGGCCGAAATCGCCGTGCTCCCATTGCTCGAACAGGTAGTCCTCGTATTCCGGTGCCGCACTGACCGGCGAGTCGCCGCGCGCCCACGGCATGCGCCGAAACCAGGCGCGAATGTCCTGCGCCTGCAATGCTGCCTTGCGGCTGGAATCCTGCTGCGTCAGCGGGCTCAGCAAGGCGTGCTTCAAGGCCCAGGTCGCCTGCTTGAGTTCGAACGCACCACCCTGCCGGATGCCGCCGTGGTACGCGTTGGAGAAGCCGCCGGAGTCGACGAACTGGGCGCTCAGCGCCGCGGGCGCCAGGCTGCCCAGCGCCGTCTGCACGTGCGCGCAATAGGACAGGCCCTGGGTGATCACGCGGCCATCGCTCCACGACTGCGCCGCCAGCCAGGCGAGGGTGTCGACACCGTCAACGGCCTCGTTGGTGTACTTGGTGAACACGCCTTGCGAACGGTAGCGACCGCGACAATCCTGCATCGCCACCACGAAGCCGTGGCTGGCAAACCACCGCGCGATCTGCGGTTTCGACAAGGGCAGTGGATACCCGGCCACGACATCCGACTGCGCGGTGCCCGCCTTGTCGTAGGGCGTGCGTTCGAGCAGGCAAGGCCAACGCGACCCGCTGGCGCCGTCCGGCAGATACAGGTCGACCGCCAACTGCACGCCATCGCGCATCGTCACCATCACGTCCGCACGCAGGCGTACCGGGTACGGGCCCGGCTGCAGGCCTGCGGCCGCTGCGGCGGCGGTGTCCGCCCGCGTTTGCTCCATGCCCTCACCGATCGCCATGCTCAGTAACCGATCCGCGTGGCGACCAGCAGGAATGCCGTCGCCACCACCGTCAGCACCAGGGTCAGCGGCAGCATGAAGCGCACCCACGCGCCGTAGTGCACCTTCGCCATCGCCAGCATCGCCAGCATCAGCCCCGAGGTGGGACTGACCGTCGCCATCAGGCCGTTGCCAAACAAGTAGGCCAGCACCACCGAGTTGCCTTGCAGCCCCGACAGCTGGCCGATCGGCCACAGGATCGGAATGCTGATTGCAGCCTTGGCCGAGGTCGAGGGAATCAGCACATCCAGCCCCGCCTCGGTGAACATGATGGCCAGCGAGGCGATCCACGACGACTGGCCGTGGATCAGGCCGGCCATGGCGTTGACCACGGTGTCGAGGATATTCGCCTCCTGCAGCAGCACGTGGATGGCGCCGGCCAGGCCGATCAGCAGCGAGGGCAGGATCATGCCCTTGATGCCATCGATGAAGGCATCCGCGCTGACCCGCGCACTCAGCCCGCCGATCACGGCAAGTCCCGCGGTCACCGCCAGGTAGAACGCGCTGAGCTCGTTGTAATGCCAGCTCCAGGTGCGTCCGGCGTAGACCATCAGCACGATCGCCAGGCCCAGCAGCAGCAGCACGCCCAGGTGCCGCCCCGACAGCGATCCCGCGGCAGGCGCGAAATCCGCCTTGGTGAAACCGCTGCGGCGGATGCGGTACAGCAGATAGGCGATGCCGATCGGCAGGAACACCGCCAGCACCGCCAGGCGCATGCCGAAACCGCTGAAGATCGGCACCTGCACGATGCCTTGCGCGATCGGCAGTACCACCGGATTGCTGACCGAGGCGATGTAGCCCAGCTTGGCCGCGATCAGCAGCATCGCCACCGCGTACAGCGGACTCAGGCGCAGCCGCTCGGCCATCGACAGCAAGACCGGCAACACCACCAGATACTCCGAAATCAGGCCCAGGAACGAGCTGCCCGCCGCCAGCGCACCCATCAGCACCGGCGCCAGCAGGTAGACATTCCCGCGCGAGCGATGCACCAGCTGGTCGAGGCCGGCGTCCAGCGCACCGGTCTGCTTGAACACGCCGAACAGGCCGCCGACGAACATCACCATGAAGATCAGCGAGGCGTTTCGCACCAGTCCCAGCGGGATGGATTCGAGCACCGTGATGACGCCGGCCGGGCGCGCCTGCTCGCCGGCCGCGCCCAGGCCAAGCAGGTGCCACCAGTCGAACGATTTCGGGATCACCGAGTAGGTCCCCGGCACCACCCGCCCATCGACGCGCTGGAACGCGCCGGAGTCCAGGACGTAGGTGAGCACCGCGCACAGCAACAGCACGGACACCAGCATCAGCACCGGGTGCACGTCGATCTTGCGACGGGGCCGCTGTGCAGGTTTGCCATCGGTGACGGGACGGTTGGCCATGCTGGGAAGATCCATGTGGTTGAGCGGGTCGCCGGCGCCCGCTCCCGCGGCGGCCCGGGCCGGCGGTCGGCGACATCGCGCCGATGCCGCCGGTGCCCGTCTCAGAGGGTGATCGTGGCCTTCACGTAGATGAAGCGGCCACGCGGGTTGTAGGTGCTCATGTCGAAGTTGAGGTCGCCGCCGTTGACATAGGACAACGGCGGGTCCTTGTCGAACAGGTTCTGCACGCCAAGGGTGAAGGTCATCAGTTGCGAGCGCAGCGTATAGGCACCCCACACGTCATGGGTGATCTGCGCCGGGATCCGGCCATAGCCCGGCGCCGGGCCCTCGTCGGTGCTGCCGATGTAATGCATGCTCCAGTTCGCTGACCACAGGCCACGCGACCAGTCGACGGCGGTGTTCGCTTTCCAGCGCGGGAAACTCTCGCGCGCGATGTCCGATTTTCCGGCCCGCCTGGCCACGCGCACCTCCCCGCTGGGCAAGGTGTCGTAACGATCGAACGCGTTGAGGTAAGCCGCGTTGAACATCAGCCCGACATTGCCCGCCGCCATCGTCGGCAACTGGTAGCGCATGGTCGTATCGACGCCGCTGGCCTTGAGCCGGTTCAGGTTGATCGGGCCGTCGATCAGGTTGATGATCTCGCCGCTGGTGTCGCGCTTGATCAGGTTGCAGCGTTGACCGGTATTGGCGCACAGGTCGAGCAGGTTCTGCGAGCCGAAGCTGGAGATCGCCTCCTTCAGGTCGATGTCGTACCAGTCGACCGACCAGGTCAGGCCCTTGGCAAAGCTCGGCGTGTAGATGAAGCCGCTGCTGCGATTGACCGAGGTTTCCGGCCGCAGGTCGGGGTTGCCGCCCACGGTCGAGAGGATCGAGCCGCCCGAGTAGTTGCGCTGGTCGTAGCTGGTCGGCACCCCGGCACACCCGGGCTTGCCGGCGCCGCCGCCGTTGCAGGGGTCAACCGCCGGCAAGTTGGTCTGACGCAGGCCGGCGTAGAGTTCGTTGATCGAGGGCGCGCGAAAGCCCTGCGCCCAGGTGGTGCGCAGCATCAGGTCGTTCCACGGCCGCCAGACCAGGCCGAGCTTGCTGTTGGTGGTGTTGCCGAACGTGTTGTAGCTCGAGTAGCGCGTCGCGGCGGACAGCTCCAGTTGCTTGACCGCCGGAAGGTTCGCCAGCAACGGCACGTTGAACTCGACATAGGCCTCTTTCAGATCGTAGGAGCCGGCGGTCGGCAGGCGCGGCGCCGAGGTGGTCTTGCGGCTGTAGGTGATGAACTGCGGCGTTTCATTGAAGTACGGGCTGGGCTGGTCGTAGCCCGATTCCTTGCGGTACTCGACGCCACCGGCGAACGCCAGCATTCCGGCCGGCAACTCGAACAGGTCGCCGGTGAGGTTGGCGGTGAAGTCGTGCTGTTTGGTGCCGTTGTGGTCGACGCCAGTGGCGCGGATGTAGTTGGCCATCTCCGGGGTGATGGTGCCGAAGATGTTCAGCGGCACGCAGTTGTTGGCCGCGCAGCGGGCGTTCGGGCCCAGTGCCAGCGCGACCTTGTCCAGATCGATCTGATTGGCGGAGGTCCACTTCGCCTTGTTCTGGGCATACGTATAGAAGCTGTTCCACGACCAGCCATTGGAGAAATCGCCTTCGAATCCGGCCGCCACACGCATCGTGTCAACGTTCTGCGTGTTGATGCGCGGCCCCAGCTCGGTGATCGTCCGCACCACCTCGAACTTGGTGCCCGTGCCCTGGAAGTCCACGCCGAACGGGTTGTACGGGTGGTCGGCCGGAATCGTCATGCCGTCGCCGCCGCGGATGCGTGGCGTTGCCGGCGGGAAGCGCTGGCTCGATTCGCGCGTGTTGTACAGGCCTTCGGTCACGAAGGTCACCGCATCACTGACGTGGAAGCGCAACTGGCCATACACGCCAGCCATGTCCAGGGGGCCGATCAAGGTGGTGTCAGGCTGGTCGTTGTAGACGTCGGTGTCCGGCACGTCCAGGCGAAAACCGCCGTTGCCGTCCGGCACGAACGCCTTGGTGCCGAAGCCATCCACCGGCGTGCTGTTGCGGAAACGGCCCGCCGGCGTGTTTCGGCTCAACCCTTGCAGCGGCACCCGCGAGAAATCGCGATGCCCGGCCAGGATCTCGTTGCTGCCGGCGACCGTCGCCGACACCAGCGCCGACCCCCAGTCGCCGGACTTGCCCCAGAGGAAATCCTCGTTGTGTGTGAAACCGTCGCCCTTGTCGGTCTGGCCGACATAGCTGCTGGCCTTCAGCCCGTCGAACTCGCTGAAGGTGATGATGTTGACCACGCCGGCGATCGCGTCGGCGCCGTAGATGGCGGTGGCGCCGTCCAGCAGCACTTCGATCCGCTCGACCGCGGCCAGCGGAATCGTGTTCAGGTCGACAAAGTCGCGAAAACCGCGGGTACCGGCTCCGTTCACCCAGCGCCGCCCGTTGACCAGAACCAGCGAGCGGTTGGCGCCCAGGTTGCGCAGGTTCAACGAGCGGGAGCCATGGCTGGTGCCGCCCGAGCCGGTCGAGTTGAAGCTGGAACCTACCGATGGCAGCTCCTGCAGCAACTCGCCGACCGAGACCACGCCGGTAGCCTCGATCTCGTTGCGCTCCATGGTAAACACCGGGCTGGCCGCGACCTCGTCCTTGCGGCGGATGCGCGAGCCGACCACGCTGACCGTCTCCAGCGTCTTCGCCTTGTTCGCATCGCCGCTCGTCGTGTCCGCGGCGCTCTGCGCATCCGCGGTCGCCGGCATTCCGCCCGCCGCCAGCGCCCCCGCAATCGCCACCATCATCACACCCAGGCGCGGTACACGCCGTGACTCCCCCTTGCCAGCCATCTTGTTCATCACCCCTCCCGAAACCATGCGTGGCGACCAGTTCGCCGGAGCATCTGCCTTGGTATCGAGTAATTCACGCGGACTGAACATATGCAATCTTATCGAGTCCGGTAATGCGTCCATGCCATTTTGGTATGGCATGCGCAGGTACGCGAATAAGCTTGCAAGCGGCCCGGTGGACGTGGATAGCTGGGGCTGTCGGGTCCGGATCGAGCGAGGGGCGTCATGGTCGAGTCGTGCAATCTGCAGCGCCGGCGGCTGCTCGCCGCCCTGGCGATGACGCCGCTGTTGCCGGGCGTTGCCGTGCGCGCGGCCGAACGCCGCGAGCTGACCCTCACCCTTACCGGGCAGGCGCTGATCGCGCACGACCTCTGCAGCGAGCCCTACCCCGGCCTCGCCGAAGTGATCGCCCAGGTACGTCGCGGCGACGTTGCCATGACCGACCTGGAGACGCCCATACGCGTTGGCGCGTCGGGCGCACCGACTCGCCAAGGGCTGTTCCTGCATGCCGCGGGCCCCGACGCCTTGCGCTGCCTGCGCTCGTTCGGCTTCGACATGCTGGCCCTGGCCAACAACCACGCCGGCGATTTCGGCCGTGCGGGCGTACTGGCCACCCGCAGCGCCGCGCAGCATGCCGGTTTCGCCACCGCCGGCAGCGGCAGTGACCTCGCCGAAGCCAGCGGTGCCGCCTGCTTCAAGGCGCGCGGTCGCCGTGTCGCGCTGGTGGCCATGGCGGCCGGCAAGATCCGTCCGGGCGTGGCGGCAACAAGTTCAGGCGCCGGCATCAACGAGCTGCGTCTGACCGCAGCCGGCACACCCGACCAGGACGATGTGGAACGAATCCTTCAGTCGATCCGCGCGGCGGCCGGCACGGCCTTCGTCGTCGCCTGCCTGCACAACCACGATTGGCGCGGCGACATGCGCGTCACCCAGCCATGGGCGCGCGAATTCGCGCGGAGCTGCGCCGAAGCCGGTGCCGGCGCATTCTTTTCGCACGGCGCCCCGCTGCTGCACGGGATCGAGCTTCATCACGGGGTGCCGATCTTCCATGGCATGGGCAGCCTGATCTTTCATTCCCGCACCGAGCCCGGCTACTACCCGGCCGAGGTGTGGGAAAGCATGATCGCGCACCTTCATCGGCGCGATGGCTCGATGCGTCAGCTCGAACTGGTGCCGGTGGTGCTCAACGAGAGGGGCGACGATGCGAGTCGCCAGGACGAAACGCGGGGTCGCCCCAGGATCGCGCGAGGCGAGGATGCACAACGCATCCTCGCGCGCCTCCAGTCGCTCAGCGCGGTGCTCGGCACCTCGCTGCGCATTGCGGGAGAACGCGGCTGGATCAGCATGGATTGACCGTCGAAGGGGTCAGCCGCCCGACACCGGGAACGTCTGCACGTCGCCCTTGGCCGATTGGGCCGAAGCCGGTCGGCCCGCCCCCGGCTTGGCCGGGTTGCTGCCGCACTGGTAGGCGCCCCACGGCTGCGAGCCATCGGCCGGTTCGGCCAGCGGCTTGATGGTGTCGGCGTGCATCTTGGCCGCCTCGTTGCGCGCGAGCACTTCCAGTTCGTCGCGCACCTTGATGTCGTTGCGGTCGACCGGACCGACGCGGTTCATCACCGAGACGGTGACCTTGCCCAGTTCGCGGCAGCTGGAAACATCGCCGCTCCAGGCGGTGCGCACGTTCTTGCCGGCCGAATCCAGGGTGATGCCCCAACTGCAGGCGCCGAGCAACAGGATGGGGACGAGCAACAACAGGGTCTTGCGCATGGGTGGCTCCGCGGCAGGTCTTGAGGGCATGAAAAGAGGCCGGACCAGGACGGTCCGGCCTCCATCGTAACGCGCCGGCGCGCCGGCGTCCCTCGCTCCATCCGCCGCTTGCCGCGCCGGTTCAGCCGGCGCGGCAGCGCGACTCACTTCGCCGGCTTGGCCGCCACCGGCTTGCCGTCGGCGTCGAGCACCTCGACCGTGCCGAGCTTCAGCGCGCGGATCGGCGACTCGATCTTGGCCAGGTCGCCGACGATCACCCAGGTCAGCTGGTCCGGGTGGATGATCTCCTTCGCCGCAGCCTCCACCGACGCATCGGTCTGCGCCTCGATGCGCGACTTCAGGGTCTGCACGTAGTCATCCGGGCGGTTGTACTGGGCGATGCCCTGCATGGCGCCCATCACCGCCTGGGTGGTCTGGTACTGACCCGGCATGCTGCGCACGTCGCCGACCTTGATCTTGCTGATCTCCTGCGCGGTCAGCGGCTTGTCGCCGATCACCCCGCGCGCTTCCTTCAGCATCTCGCTGACCGACGCCGCGGTCTTGTCGGTCTGCACCGGTGCGTAGAGCATGAACGGGCGCTGCCCGACCGCGTTCTGCAGGAAGCTGAAGGCGCCGTAGGCCCAGTGCTTGTCCTCGCGCAGGTTCATGTTGAGGCGCGAGGTGAAGCTGCCGCCGAAGGCGCCGTTCATGGTCTGGATCTGCAGGTTGTTGGGCGCCTCGGTGGACGGCGCCAGACTGCCGGCGAGGATCAGGCTCTGCTGCGCTCCGGGGCGATCGACCAGGAACACGCGCACCTGTTCCGGCGGCGCGACCTTGCCGATGTTCTTGGCCGGCACCTTGCTCGCCGGCGCCTTCCAGTTGCCGAACACCGCGTTCAACTGCGGGATGATCTTCGCCATCGTGGTATCGCCGGCCACCAGGATCTTCATGTTGTCCGGGCGGATGTAGTCGGTGATGAACTGGCGCATGTCGGCATCGGTCAGCGACTTGATCGAGGCTTCGGTGCCGGTGCCGGTGAACGGGATCGCGTAGGCGTGGCCCTTGCCGTACAGCAGCGGCGGCAGGGTGCGCAGCGCGATGCCGATGGGCTGGCTCTTCTCCTGGGCGATGCCGGCCAGCCACTGGCCGCGCAGGCGGCTGACGTCGGCATCGCGGAACGCCGGGTTGCGCACGATGTCGGCGAACAGGTCGAGCGAGGGCTTGAGCTGGTCGTCCAGCGCATTCAGCGAGGCATTGCAGTAATCCAGCCCGCAACCGCTGGCGATGATCGCGCCCAGGCGCTGCTTGCGCTTGGCGATCTCGACCGAATCGAGGTCCCGGGTGCCTTCGTCGAGCATCGACATGGTGAAGCTGGAGGTGCCCAGCTTGCGGCCCTGGTCGGCCGCGTAACCGGCGTCGAACAGCAACTGCATCTGCACCGCCGGCACGCCGTGGCGTTCGGCCAGGACCACCTCGACGCCGTTGTCGAGCTTGCCGTGCTGCAGGGTCGGGAACGCGAGGTCGGGGAAGCTGGCGACTTCGGGCACGCCCTTGCTGCGATCGACGTCGCTGGCCACGGTCTTGTAATCGCCCTTGGGCGTGAGCACCGGCGCCGGCGCGCCGGACGCGGCGGCACGGCCGGCCACGGTGGCCATGTCGGCGTCCTCGACCTTGCCGGGCACCACGGTCAGGGTGTAGTCGCCCTTGGCGATCCACTGGTTCGCCACCGCCTTGACGCTGGCCGGCGTCGCCGCCATCAGGGTGCTGAAGTCCTTCAGGTAGTGCCCCGGATCGCCGTGGTACAGCTGGCCCTCGGCCAGGATCGAGGCCTGCGTGTTGACGCGCTCCAGGCCGCGCACGAAGGAGGCGCGGGTTTCGGTCTTGACCCGCGCCAGTTCGTCGGCGGTGGGGCCATCGTTGAGGAACTTCTGCCATTCGTCGGCGATCGCGGCCTCGACCTTGGCCGGGTCGACGCCCTTCTTCACGTCGACCTGCAACTGGAACAGGCTGGCCAGCGAATGCTGCTCGACGTAGACGGAGACGCTGTCGGCGAGCTTGTCCTGGTAGACCAGGCGCTGGTACAGCCGCGAGGTCTTGCTGCCGCCGAGCACGGCGGCGGCCAGCTCCAGCAGGTTCTCGTCATGGCTGCCGCGCGCCGGCACGTTCCATTCGCGGTAGATGCGGGTCTGCGCGACGTTGTCGGTCATCGTGCCGCGGGTGGACTTGTCGCGCGCGGCAATCCACGGCTGCGGGCGCGGCACCTGCGGACCGGCGGCGATGTCGCCGAAGTACTTCAGCATCTTCTCCTTCGCCACCGCCGGCGTGATGTCGCCGGCCAGCACCACCACCGTGTTGGCCGCGCCGTAGTAGTCGCGGAACCACTGCTTGACGTCGCCGAGCGAGGCGGCGTTCAAATCCGCCATCGAGCCGATGGTGTCGTGATGGTAGGGATGGTTGGCCGGGAACGCCTCGGCCTGGATCAGTTCGCTGGCGCGGCCGTAAGGCTGGTTTTCGCCCTGGCGCTTCTCGTTCTGCACCACGCCGCGCTGTTCGTCGAGCTGCGGCTGGCCGATGGCACCGAGCAGGTGGCCCATGCGGTCCGATTCCATCCACAGCGCCATGTCCAGCGCGGTGGTCGGCACGGTTTCGAAATAGTTGGTGCGGTCGAGCCAGGTGGTGCCATTCTGGTCGGTGGCGCCGGCCAGCTCGAACGGCTTGAAGAACTCGTCCTTGTGATTCTCCGAACCTTGGAACATCAGGTGCTCGAACAGGTGCGCGAAGCCGGTCTTGCCCTTGGGCTCATAGGATGAGCCGACGTGATACCACACGCTCACCGCCACCACCGGCGCCTTGTGGTCTTCATGCACCACCACGGTCAGGCCGTTGGGCAGCACGAAACGGGAATAGGCCAGGTCGGGGATCTGCTGCGTCGCTGCAGCGGCGGCCTCGACCGCCTGCGCGGGGGCGGCGACCAGCAGTGTCGGCGCGGCGACCCCGAACGTGAGCAAGCCGGAGATGAGCAGGGCAAGCGGCGTTTTTTTCACGGTGAACCTCCTGTTTTCGCGAATGGTCCGGGCAGGCTACCCGGCCGCGCCCGGGCATCGCAAATGACTTGTGGCACGGTCGACGGCCCGTGCGGTGGCGCGGGGCACCGCTGTCCGGACGCCACCGGACGACTGTCCGCGGACAACGGCCGGGGTGTCGAGGCGGTTATCCAAACCTTGAAAAATCAGTATGTTGGCCGCATATCCAGGCGTGGCACAGGGATTGCTTTCATCGGGCTGCAGGGCTCACTTACGCATCGGAGATGTAACCGTGAAATTCGAGACTTTCATGCTGCACGGATTGTTCATTGCCAGCCTCGTGGTGTGCGGCCTCATCCTCGCCGCCATGCTGACCACCACCACCGCCACGCCGCCGGTCGAACTCGCCCACGACGGCGGCATCGCCACCATCCTGCTGGCCGCGCCGAGCAGCTGCGCGCTGCCGCCGGACGGCGTGGTCTGCCCGCGCGTGGCCAGCTGAGCATGGCGCAAGCGATAATGCGTGGATGCTCCATGTCATCCTGCATCGCCCCGAGATCCCTCCCAACACCGGCAACGTGATCCGTCTTTGCGCGAATACCGGCGCGGCACTGCACCTGGTGCGTCCACTGGGCTTCGAGCTCGACGACGCCCGCCTGCGCCGCGCCGGGCTGGACTATCACGAATACGCCAGCGTCGCGGTGCACGAGGACCTGTCCGCCTGCCTCGCCGCGCTCGGCGCGCCACGCGTGTTCGCCTTCACCACGCGCGGCAGCGTGCCCCACGTCGACGTGCGTTTTGCCGACGGCGACGCGCTGCTGTTCGGCTGCGAAACCGCCGGCCTGCCGGACGAAGTGCTGGACACCATCCCGCCGACACAACGCCTGCGCCTGCCGATGCGCCCGCACAGCCGCAGCCTGAACCTGTCGAACACCGTCGCCGTGGCGGTCTACGAGGCCTGGCGCCAGATCGGTTTCGCTGGTGAGAGCCGGGAATAGGGAATCGGAAAGGCACGGGCAAAAGCGGCACCGTCCGCGGCCTCTTCAAACCAGAGAAAGAACGCTCTTCCGATTCCCTATTCCCGATCCCCGGCAGCGCCCAAGCGCTGCCCGAGGCGCCGCCCCGCTACAATCGGCGGATGAACGCCGCCACCCCCAACGCCTGGATGCCGCAACCACTGCGCAAGCTCGCCGGGCGAGCGCTGGAAACCGCGCTGAACCACGCGCTCTCGCTCGATCCCGACACGCAGCAGCGGCTGGCCGCGTTGAACGGTCGCAGCGTGCAGTTGCATCTGCGCGGGCCGGAGTTGGCGCTGGCCATCACGGTCGATCAGGCGCACCTGAAAGTCGGCCCGCCGCGCGACGACAGCCAGCTGAAGGTGGCCGCGACGCCGGGCAGCCTGCTGGCGATGCTGCTGCGCCGCGACGACGACGGCATCGCGCCGGGCAAGGTGGAGATCGCCGGCGATGCCGAACTGGCGCGCCGCCTGGAAAAGCTGGCCGGCAAGTTCGCGCCGGATTTCGAGGAGGCCTTCGCGCGCAGTTTCGGCGACGTGCTCGGCGTGCCGTTGGCCAGGGCCGTGCGCAAGGGCCTGGCGCATGCCCGCGAAAGTGGCGCCCATCTCGTCGAAGACGCCGCCGACTGGGTGCGCGACGAAACCCGCGTGGCCCTGGCGCCTGGCGAAGTCGACACCTTTCTCGACGAAGTGGACAGTTTGCGCGAACACAGCGAACGACTGGCCGCACGCGTGCAGCGGCTGGCGCGGCAACTGCAGGGCGACACCGCGTGACGCCGCTGCGCGTGGTGCCGCGCCTGCTGCGAGTGGCCTCGGTGCTGCTGGCATGGCGGCTGGATGAACTGGTCGACGCCGCGCACCTGTTCCGCCCGCTGAAACTGCTGCGCCCGCTGCTGGCGCGACCGCGCGCCAACGTGGCCAGCCTCTCGCGCGGCGAACGCCTGCGCCGGGCGCTGACCGAGCTGGGGCCGATTTTCGTCAAGGCCGGCCAGGTGCTGTCGACCCGCCGCGACCTGGTGCCCGCCGACATTGCCGACGAACTGTCGCTGCTGCAGGACCAGGTGGCGCCGTTCCCCGGCAGCGAGGCGCGCGCCATCGTCGAGCGCGAGCTGAAACTCCCGGTTGGACGTCTATACGCCCAATTCGACGAGACGCCGCTGGCCTCGGCCTCGATCGCCCAGGTGCATGCCGCCACCCTGGCCGACGGCCGCGAGGTGGTGGTGAAGGTGCTGCGGCCGGGCATCGACGCGCAGATCTCCCGCGACGTGAAGCTGCTGCGCTCGCTCGGCGAACTGGCCCAGCGCTGGCACCCGAATGCCGACAAGATCCGCCCGCTCGACGTCGTCGCCGAAGTCGAGAAGATGCTGGAGAACGAACTCGACCTGCAGCGCGAAGGCGCCAGCGCCAGCCTGCTCAAGCGCAACTTCGCCAGCGGCGTGGACCTGTACGTGCCGGCGGTGCACTGGGAACTGACCGCCTCGCGCGTGCTGACGCTGGAGCGCGTGCACGGCATCAGCAGCGACGACATCGCCGCGATCGACGCCGCCGGGCTCGACCGCAAGGCACTGGCCGCCAAGGGCGTGCGGGTGTTCTACGAGCAGGTGTTCCGCGACAATTTCTTCCACGCCGACGCCCACCCCGGCAACATCTGGGTGGACCCGTCGCGCCTGGACGAGCCGCGCTTCATCGCGCTGGACTTCGGCATCATGGGCTCGCTGCCCGAGGCCGACCAGTACTGGCTGGCGCAGAACTTCATCGCGCTGTTCGAGCGCGACTACGCGCGCATCGCCAAGCTGCACGTCGATGCCGGCTGGATGCCGTCCACCGTTCGATTGGACGAACTGGAAGCGGCGGTGCGCACGGTATGCGAGCCCTACTTCACCCGCCCGCTGTCGCAGATCTCGCTGGCCGAACTGGTGGTGAAGCTGTTCCAGACCGCGCGCCGCTTCGAGCTGACCCTGCAGCCGCAGCTGATCCTGCTGCAGAAGACCCTGCTCAACATCGAGGGCGTCGGCCGCATGCTCGATCCGGAGATCGACATCTGGGCAGTCGCGCATCCGGTGCTCAAGCGGATCCTGCGCCAGCGCTACAGCCCGCTGCGCACCCTGCGCGACGTGCGCAAACGGGTACCCGAATGGCTGCACCACGCGCCGGAGTTTCCCGACCTGGTACGTGATGCGCTGCGTCAGATCGGCCGCGGCGAGCGGCGTGAGCCAGCCGATCCGCTGGCCCTCAAACTGGCGCAGGAGAATGCCCGTCGCCAGCACAGGACGCTGGCCTGCAGCCTGCTCGGCAGCGCACTGCTGATCGGCGCCGCGCTGCTGTGGACGCTGGCCCCGCAACACGGCATCTGGCCGCCGCTGGGCGCCGGTATCGCCGGTTTCCTCTCCTTCGCCATCGGCTGGCCGCGCTCGCGTTGACCGTGCAGGAGCCCGCTCGCGGGCGATGCTTTTCACGGGCACCCGCAGCATCGCCCGCGAGCGGGCTCCCACGAACAACCAGAGCGCGGAAGCTCGAACGCATGATCGACATCCTCTACCAGGACGACGCGCTGATCGCGGTGAACAAGCCCGCGAACCTGGCCGTGCATCGCTCGACGTTCGTGGGGCCCGCCGACGCGTTCCTGATCGACCTGCTGCGCGAGCAGGTCGGCGGCAACGTGTACCTGGCGCACCGGCTCGACCGCGCCACCAGCGGCGTGCTGCTGGTGGCGCGCAGCAAGGAGGTCGCCGCCGCGCTTGGCGAGCAGTTCATGCAGCGCACGGTGCACAAGCAATACCTGGTGGTGGTGCGCGGCTGGCCGGAGCCGGCCGAAGGTGTGATCGACTATCCCCTGCCCGGCTCGCGCGAAACCGGCCCGCGCCGCGAAGCGCGCACGCGCTACCGGCGCCTGGCCACGATCGAGCTTCCGATCGCACTCGGCCGCTACCCGCAACAACGCTACGCCCTGCTGCTGGCGGAGCCTGAGAGCGGCCGCTTCCGCCAGATCCGCAAGCACCTGGCGCACATCCATCACCCGGTGATCGGCGACTGCCAGCACGGCCGCGGCGACCACAACCGCCTCTACAAGCAGCACTTTGCCTGCCACCGGATGCTGCTGCACGCGTGGCGGCTTTCGTTCGCGCATCCGGTGAGTGGCGCGCCGATGCAACTGGAGGCGCCGCTGGACGAGGCATTCGCGCGATTGCTGGCGCAGTTCGGCTGGGGCTTGAAGCAGGAGTGAGTGGAGAGGAGTGAGGAGTGAGAGAAGAGCCGGGGTACGGCTTGCCTTCGCTCTCTCTCACTCCTCACTCCTCTCCACTCACTTCTCGCTTCTCCCCTAAACTTCCCCCCATGCTGACCATCAGCCGCACCCTCGCTCTGCCCGAGTCCGAACTGATCGAGCGCTTCCTGCGCGCCGACGGCCCGGGCGGTCAGCATGTGAATCGCACCGAGAGCGCGGTGGAATTGCGCTTCGACGTGGCGGGCTCGCCGTCGCTGCCGGAGGAGGTGCGCACGCGGCTGCTGGCCCGGCGCGACCGCCGGCTTACCGCCGAAGGGATGCTGGTGATCCAGGGCCGGCGCTTTCGCGACCAGGCGCGCAATCGCGACGACGTGCGCGAGCGGCTGGCCGAACTGATTCGCGGCGTGCTGCTGCCGCCGAAGAAACGCGTCGCCACCAAACCGACCCGCGCCTCGAAGGAACGCCGCCTGGCCGGCAAACAGCAGCGCGGCAGGATCAAGCAGACCCGTTCGCGCAAACCGGAGTTCGAATGAAGCGTCGCGTCTTCACTCCAGCCCAGTTGCCCGCCCGCATGCCGAAGCTGCGCGACGGTTGGCAACGACGCATCTGCCGCGGCGTGTTGCGCCTGTGCGGCTGGAGTCTCACCGGCGAATTTCCCGACGTCCCCAAACTGGTGCTGATCGCCGCCCCGCACTCCTCGTGGTGGGACGGGGTGTGGGGGCTGCTGATCAAGGTGGCGATCGGCGCCGACGTGCACTTCATGGGCAAACAGGAATTGTTTCGCGGCCCGCTGGGCGGGCTGCTGCGTCGGCTCGGCGGCGTTCCCATCGACCGCAGCGCGGCCAAGGGCGTGGTCGAACAGATGATCGACCAGTTCCGCCAGCGCGAGAAACTGTGGCTGGGCATCGCCCCCGAAGGCACGCGCAAACCGGTGACGCGCTGGAAGAGCGGCTTCTGGCACATCGCCCACGATGCCGGCGTGCCGATCTTCCCGGTCGCGTTCCATTACCCCGACAGGACCATCCAGCTCGGCCCACTGTTCGATGCCGGCACCGACATGGGCGCAACCATGCAGCGCCTGCGCGAGTGGTACGCGCCGTTCAAGGGCAAGCATCGCGACGTCTGAAATCCCGCGCGCAGAGGCGAGGTTCGCAGAGCGGCCTCGGGCATCACCGCTGCGAATGCCCCGGATCATCGTGTTCGCGATGCGTCAGCAGCCCGGGGCGAATCAGGTCGATGAAGGCGCGTGCCTCGGCGCTGAGGAACTTGCCCTTGCGCATCACCACGCCGTAGCTGCGCTGGGGAAAGAACTGCTTCATGTTGCGCACGGCCAGGCGCCCGCGGTCGGCGTCGGTGATGCAGATGCCGGTGACGATGGAGATGCCCATGCCCATCGCCACGTATTCCTTGATCACGTCCCAGCCGCCGACCTCGATCGCGACGTGATAGGGCACCTGCCGCTGTTGGAACACCAGGTCGACCAGTCGATAGGTGGAGAGGCGCTGCGGCGGCAGGATCAGTCCGTAGGGTGAAAGATCCTCCAGGGTGATCTTGTCCTTCGTCGCCAGCGGGTGGTCGGGCGGCATGATCAGCATCGGGTCGTAGTGCTGCACCGGCGCCCAGGCGATGTCGTTGGGCACGTCCAGCATCGAGCCGACCGCGAAATCCGCCTCGTCGGCACGCAGCATGGCCATGCCGTCCTTGCCGGTCACGTTGGCCAACTGCAGTTGCACTGCCGGGAAGCGTTCGCGATAGCGGCGCACCAGTTCCGGCAGCAGGTACTGGATGGTGGAGGTGCCGGCGGCGATCACCAGCCGGCCGGCCTGCAGACCCTTCGCCTTCGCCTGGAAATCGCGATCCAGCGTGTCCCAGCCTTCCACCAGCGGGCGCGCCAGCTCGTACAGCGCCTCGCCCGCGTCGGTGAGATTGATGCGCCGGCGGCGGCGCTCAAGCAGGGTGGCGCCGAGCTCGCGTTCCAGCGCCTGCAACTGCAGGCTGATGGTGGGTTGCGACACGTACAACGCTTCGGCGGCGCGGGTCAGCGTACCCAGTTTCACCACGCTGACGAAGGCGCGCAGTTGCTTGTGGCGGTTGCCCTTGTAGTAGAAACGGCCGCCAGCCTCCTCGGCGCGTTCGCCGGGGGTACGTCTTTTTGCTGCGCTGCGAGACGATTTTTTCGGCTGCTTCAGCGGAACGCCGGGAGTTTTCATCAAGTCATTTCAGCAAGTTGTGTCAGATATTGATGTTGCTCATAGTAATGATTGAAACATTCACTTTGTCAAACAGACATTTGCCGGCCTAGCTTCGAGTCACCCACGACGCGGAGCGAAACGATGGCAGCAGCGCAGGAACAACTCCACACCGGCCCCGCGGAGGTCCTCGCCGACGGCGCCGCCTACGCGGCCATCCTGACCCCGGCCGCGCTGGCGTTCCTGGCCCGGCTGCACCGTCGCTTCGAGGCGTCGCGGCAACACCTGCTGCGAGAGCGTCGCCAGCGCCAGGCTGCCTGGGATGCCGGTGCCCTGCCGGATTTCCGCGCCGACACGGCGGCAATCCGCGAATCGGATTGGAACGTGGCACCGATCCCGGCCGCGCTGCGCGACCGCCGCGTGGAGATCACCGGCCCGGTGGAGCGCAAGATGATCATCAACGCGCTGAATTCCGGCGCCAGGGTGTTCATGGCCGACTTCGAGGATTCCTCCTCGCCCACCTTCGCCAACCAGCTGGACGGCCAGGTCAATCTGCGCGATGCGGTCGACGGCACGATCACGTTCCGTTCGCCCGAGGGCAAGACCTACCAGGTCGGCAACAACCCCGCCGTGCTGGTGGTGCGCCCGCGCGGCTGGCATCTGCATGACCGCTTTTTCAGCGTGGATGGCACCCCGCTGTCTGGCGCGCTGGTCGACTTCGGCCTGTTCGTGTTCCACAACGCACGCACGCTGCACGAGCGCGACCGCGGCCCGTACTTCTACCTGCCCAAGCTGGAGGCGATGGAAGAGGCCGCGCTGTGGGAAGAGGTGATGAGCGCCGCCGAGGCCGAACTGCAGCTGCCGCGCGGCACGATGAAGGCCACGGTGCTGATCGAGACCCTGCCGGCCGCGTTCCAGATGGACGAGATCCTGCACGCGCTGCGCCGTCGCATCGTCGGCCTCAACTGCGGTCGCTGGGATTACATTTTTTCCTACCTGAAAACGCTGCGCGGCCATCGCGACCGCCTGCTGCCCGAGCGTGGCCAGGTCGGCATGACGGTGCCGTTCCTGAAAGGCTATTCCGAGTTGCTGATCAGGACCTGCCACCGCCGCGGCGCCTTCGCGATGGGCGGCATGGCGGCGCAGATCCCGATCAAGGGCGACGAGGCGGCGAACGAAGCGGCGCTGGACAAGGTGCGCGCCGACAAACTGCGCGAGGTCAAAGCCGGCCACGACGGCACCTGGGTCGCCCACCCCGCGCTGGTGCCGGTGGCGCAGGCGATCTTCGACGAATACATGCCCGCGCCGAACCAGCTCGGCAAACTGCGCGAGGACGTGCGGGTGAGCCGCGAGCAGCTGCTCGCCGCGCCCGGCGGCACCATCAGCCGCGCCGGCTTCGACAACAACGTCGAGGTGTGCCTGCGCTATACCGCCGCGTGGCTGGACGGCCTGGGCTGCGTACCGATCCATCACCTGATGGAAGACGCCGCCACGGCCGAGATCGCCCGCGCGCAGTTGTGGCAATGGCTGCATCACGGAGATCTCGAGTTCCCCGACCACGCACCGATCGACTTCGCGCTGTTCGACCAGGCGCTTGCCGCCCACACCCATCGCCTGCGCCAGAGCCAGCACCCCGGCGCCGCCCGCGCCGATGCCGCCGCCGCCCTGATTTCCCGCATGACCCATGCGGACGAACTGGCCGACTTCCTCACCCTGCCCGCGTACGACCAACTGTGATTTTCTCCCTTCTCCCTCCGGGAGAAGGTGCCCGAAGGGCGGATGAGGGGGCGCGGCGGAGTGTGCTGACACGCTCCGTCCGAACCCTCTCCCCAACCCCTCTCCCGCAGGGAGAGGGGCTCAACACCACCGGAGCCATGCCATGAAGAGCACCCTGCCCACCGCCGAACAGATCAGTCTGGACTGGAAGAACAATGCCCGCTGGGCCGGCGTCCAGCGCAACTACTCCGCCGATGACGTGGTGCGCCTGCGCGGCACCGTCGCGGTCGAGCATTCGCTGGCCCGCCGCGGTGCCGAGCGGTTGTGGAAGTCGCTGCACCAGGAGGAGTTCGTCAACGCGCTCGGCGCACTCACCGGCAACCAGGCGATGCAGCAGGTCAAGGCCGGCCTGCAGGCGATCTACTTGAGCGGCTGGCAGGTCGCCGCCGACGCCAACGTGGCCGGCGAAATGTATCCCGACCAGTCGCTGTACCCGGCCAACTCGGTGCCGCTGGTGGTCAAGCGCATCAACAACACCTTGCTGCGCGCGGACCAGTTGCACCACGCCGAAGACAACCACGACATCGACTGGCTGGTGCCGATCGTGGCCGACGCCGAGGCCGGCTTCGGCGGCGTGCTGAACGCGTTCGAGCTGATGAAGGCGATGATCGAGGCCGGCGCCGCCGGCGTGCACTTCGAGGACCAGCTCGCCAGCGTGAAGAAGTGCGGCCACATGGGCGGCAAGGTGCTGGTGCCCACCCGCGAGGCGGTCGACAAGTTGAACGCCGCGCGCCTCGCCGCCGACGTGCTGGGCGTGCCCACCCTGATCGTTGCGCGCACCGACGCCGACGCAGCCGACCTGCTCACCTCGGACATCGATCCGAACGACCGTCCGTTCATCCATGGCGAACGCACCGTGGAAGGCTTCTTCCGCACCCGCGCCGGCCTCGACCAGGCGATCAGCCGCGGCCTCGCCTATGCGCCCTACGCGGACCTGATCTGGTGCGAGACCAGCAAGCCGAACATCGAGGACGCGCGCCGCTTCGCCGAAGCCATCCACGCGCAGTTCCCCGGCAAGCTGCTGGCCTACAACTGCTCGCCCAGCTTCAACTGGAAGAAGAACCTGGACGACACCACCATCGCGAAGTTCCAGCAGGAACTGGGCGCCATGGGCTACAAGTTCCAGTTCATCACGCTGGCCGGCTTCCACAGCCTCAACTACGGCATGTTCGACCTGGCCCACGGCTATGCGCGCCGCCAGATGAGCGCCTTCGTGGAACTGCAGGAAAAGGAATTCGCCGCCGCCGACCGCGGCTTCACCGCGGTGAAGCACCAGCGCGAGGTGGGCACCGGCTACTTCGACGCGGTGACCCAGGCGATCCAGCAGGGCCAGTCCTCGACCACCGCGCTGAAGGGCTCGACCGAGGAGGCGCAGTTCAAGCAGGCCTCGGCCGCGTGAGAAGGCGAGAAGTGAGGAATGAGGAGTGCGGAGTGAGAGAGAGCAAGGGCGCGGAATGCTCTCGCTTTTTCTCACTCCTCACTCCTCTTCACTCACTTCTCGCTCGCCGGTACAAGCGCGATCACGGTCCAGCCCGGCTTCGGCTCCAGTTCGCGCTTGGTCGAGGCCACCCGCAAGGCGCCTTTTTCCTCCACGCCGAACATCAGCACCGTGCCGGAACCGTACTGTTCGACGAATTGCGGCCAGTCGAAGGTAGCGGTGAGTTTGGTCGACTTGATCCGCCAGCCTTCGTCCAGCATCTGCGCGAAGCGGCCGTGGGTCATCTCCTCGTCGAACAGCGGCGGCGCCAGCAGGCTGCCGGCGAGCGCGGCGCGGTCGGTGTTCTCGCGTGGGGTGAGGTTGCGCAGGCGATACACCTTGTCGCGGCCGAATTCCTGGCGGTAGCGCACGCAGGCGAGCGAATTGCGCTCGCGATGGGTGGACACCGCGAGCAGCCGGCCGATGCCGGTCAGATCGAGATGGCGTTCCGCATGCGGCGAGGCCGGGTTGCCGAAGAACGTGGTCAACCCGTCCATGCGCGCCAGCCGGATGCCATCCCAGTCGTCGTCGGCCAGCATCACGCGGAAGCCGGCGTCGTGCAGCGACTGGGCGATCGCGCGCGCCACGTGGTCCGAGCCGAAGATCAGCACGCCGCGCGGCTCCGGCTCGGCCACTTTCAGCCAGATCGCCAGCGGCCGCGCGGTGGCGCTCTGCAGGATCACCGTGCCGATGATGAGGGTGAACACCAGCGGCACCAGCGCCTCGGCGCCGGCCACGCCGAGCTGATCCAGGCGCAACGCGAACAGCGCGGAAACCGACGCCGCCACGATGCCGCGCGGCGCCACCCAGCCGATCAGTGCGCGCTCGCGCCAATTCAGGCCGCTGCCGAAACTCGAGAGCGCCACGGTCAATGGCCGCACCAGCAACTGCGCAATCACGAACAGCGCAAGGCCCGCGCCCAGCATGCCGTCCGGCAGCGGCCAGTGCAGTCGTGCCGCCAGCAGGATGAACAGCAGCGACACCAGCACCGTGGTGAGGCTTTCCTTGAAATCGAGGATGTCGTCGATGTGCACGCCGCGCATGTTGCCCAGCGCGATGCCCATGATCGTCACCGTGAGCAGGCCCGACTCGTGCGCGATCGCATTGGAACCGACAAAGGCGAACAGCACCGCGGCCAGCACGCCGTAATTCTGCAGGTATTCGGGAATCAGCTGGCGGCGCAGCAGGAAGCCCAGCAGCAGCGCGGCCAGCGCGCCGACCAGCACGCCGCATCCCACCGTGGCGGCGAACACGCCCAGCGCGCTGCCTTCGTGGCGCGACACCACGGCCTCGTAGATCAGCACCGCGAACAGCGCGCCCAGCGGATCGATCACGATGCCTTCCCAGCGCAGCGTGTTGGCGATGCGCGCGTTCGGTCGCAGCGTGCGCAGCATCGGCGCGATCACGGTCGGGCCGGTGACGCAGCCCAGCGCACCGAACAGCAGCGCGATCGGCCAGGCCAACCCGGCGACCAGATGAGCAGCCAGCGCCAGCAGCAGCAGCGAGGCCACCGCGCCGTAACTGACCAGCCCGCGCACGGCCTTGCCGATGCCGGGCAGTTCGTGGAAACGCAGGGTCAGGCTGCCCTCGAACAGGATCAGCGCCACCGCCAGCGACACGGTGGGAAACAGGAGATCGCCCAGCAGCTTGTCCGGATCGAGCACCCCGGTGGCCGGCCCGAGCGCGATGCCGGCCAGCAGCAGGAACAGGATCGCCGGCAGCCTCACCCGCCACGCCAGCCACTGCGCGAGAAACCCGATCATCAGCATGCCGGCGAGCATCAGGCCCAGATCGATCGTCATTGCAGTCCCTGGAATGGTCAGGGCGACATCGGAACATGCGGCGGCGCGTGCGTCCAGCAGGAAAGAGCAGGAGTGAGCGGAGAGGAATGATGAGTGAAAGAAGAGCAACGGCATGTCGCGACATGCTTTCTCTCACTCCTCATTCCTCTCCACTCACTCCTGCCTTTACACCCTGCGGTACTGCAGGGCTTCGGCCAGGTGCTCGCGTTCGAGCAAGGCGGCGCCGCCGTCGAGGTCGGCGATCGTGCGGGCGACGCGCAGCACCCGATGATAGGCGCGCGCGGAGAGGCCCAGCCGCTCGAGCGCCTGTTCGAACCAGCGCCGCTCCGCCGGCCCCAGCGCACAATCGCGCTCCAGTTCGCGCGTGCTGATCTCCGCGTTCGGCCGGCCTGCGCGCATCAGTGCGTGGCGGCGGGCATGGAGCACGCGAACGCGAACGGTGGCGGAGTCCTCGTCGCGCGCGTTGCGCGGCGTGCCCAGTTCGGCCAGCGCCACCGGCGGCACTTGCACGCACAGGTCGATGCGATCCAGCAGCGGCCCGGAAATACGTGCGCGGTAACGCTGCACCTGGTCGGGCGTGCACTGGCAGCGCGGCTCGCCGGCATAGCCGCACGGGCACGGATTCATCGCCGCGACCAGCTGGAACTGGGCAGGAAAGGTCGATTGCCGCGCCGCCCGGGAAATCATGATATGGCCCGATTCCATCGGCTCGCGCAGCACCTCCAGCACGTGCCGGCTGAACTCGGGAAGCTCGTCGAGGAACAACACGCCGTTGTGCGCCAGCGAGATCTCGCCCGGACGAGGAAACGAGCCGCCGCCGACCAGCGCCACCGCCGAGGCGGTATGGTGCGGCGCGCGGAACGGGCGCCGGCGCCAGCGAACGGGATCGGTGACCTGGCCCGCGACCGACAACACGGCGCAGGTCTCCAGCGCCTCCGATTCCGACAGCGGCGGCAGGATGCCGGGCAGGCGTTCGGCCAGCATGGTCTTGCCGGTGCCCGGCGGACCGACCAGCAGCAGGTGATGGCCACCGACCGCGGCGATCTCCAGCGCGCGGCGTGCCTGCAACTGCCCGCGCACGTCGGCCAGGTCCGGCCCGTCATGTGCGCCGCCATCGCTGGGAATGCCCACCGGCGCGGACAGGTCGTGCGCACCGCGCAGCCAGCCGCAGACTTCGGCGAGGGTCTCGGCGACGCGCACGTCGACGTCCGGCACCAGCGCGGCCTCGGCCGCGTTCTCGCGCGGCACCACCACCCGACGGTCGCGCGCGCGGGCGCGCAGCAGCGCCGGCAGCACGCCGGAGATGCCGCGCAGCGAGCCGGTCAGCGCCAGCTCGCCGAGGAACTCGCAGTCATCCAGTTTCTCGCGCGGCACCTGGCCGCTGGCGGCGAGGATGCCCAGTGCAATGGAGAGATCGAAACGCCCGCCATCCTTGGGCAGTTCGGCCGGCGCCAGGTTCACCGTGACGCGCCGGTTGGGATACTCGAAGGCAGTGTTCTGGATTGCCACGCGCACGCGGTCGCGCGCCTCGCGCACGGCGGCCTCGGGCAGGCCGACGATGTTGGTGCAGGGCAAGCCGCCGGAGAGATGCACCTCGACCATCACCTGCGGGGCAGCGATGCCTTCCTGGGCACGGCTGAGGGTGACGGCGAGGCTCATGCAGCCAGGGGCCGGCGGCGCAGCGATGGTGGTGGCGCGCTGACTGGCACAAACATCGCGCGACTCCATCAGCAGCGCTGGATAAATAACCGCCTCCGATCGTTCTCGGGGTGAGGGTGACGGATCGGAGGCGGCTCCCGGGAGGTGGTCAGTGCTGACCGCCGCGCGCGGCGACGACAGCTTCGAGCTCGGCCACCCGCTGTTCCAGTTCGTCGACCTTGGCCCGGGTGCGGGCAAGCACCTGGGTCTGCACGTCGAACTCTTCGCGAGTGACCAGGTCGAGGCGGCGCAATCCCTGCGCCAGAACATCCCGGAAGTTGGTGCGCAAATCCTGCTGCACCTGTGCCAGTCCTGGCGGTACCAACGACACAAGTCGCAGGGCAATCTGATCGATATCCTGCTTGTCCATCATGGACAGCGCCTCGAACTCGTCGGGGTAAATGCTAGGTGAACGCCGCGTGTTGCCGCCATCGGTATGCTCCATCAAAGACTGTAGGGATTGTCCTACACCGCTCCCGGTGAGGCGACAGCGCCCCGCCGGCCGGGCAGAATGCAGGTTTGCGGGCGCCTGCCGCCCGGCCGAAACGAGGAATGCTGCATGAAACTGGTCGTGGCGATCATCAAGCCGTTCAAGCTGGACGATGTGCGCGAGGCGCTGGCCGAGGTCGGCGTGCAAGGCGTCACGGTGACCGAGGTGAAGGGCTTCGGCCGCCAGAAGGGCCACACCGAGCTGTATCGCGGCGCCGAGTACGTGGTCGATTTCCTGCCCAAGATCAAGCTGGAAGTGGCGGTGGCGGACGACCAGCTCGACCGTGTACTGGAGGCGATCCAGGCCTCCGCGCGCACCGGCAAGATCGGCGACGGCAAGATCTTCGTAAGCACGCTGGAGCAGGTGATCCGCATCCGCACCGGCGAGCTGGATCACGATGCGCTGTAACGTCGCCGCAGCCCGCGCAGGCACCCGCCGCGTCCGGCCCGCAAGACGACTTGCGCACAACTTGTTGGGTTGACCCTTCCCGAGCCACCCGATATGTTGTGTGCGTCGGTGCCAGACCCGATGCGACATCGGTTTGGCTTAAAAGGGAATCCGGTGTGACTCCGGAACTGCCCCGCAGCGGTAGAGCGGAAACGAACGTCTTCACGTGCACTGGCCCGCCGTGGCTGGGAAGCGAAGACAAGTAGGCGGATCGCCTCGATCCTCGTCCGCAAGTCCGAAGACCTGCCGGCACAGCGGGACGAACGTGTCCCGCTGCGTAGTGACGGCTTCCGCGGGGAAGTGCGTCGTGGAGCCAGGTCGCCGCACGGCGCCCGGCTTGCGCGCCGCCTCCGGAATCTTTCGCTATCAGGCCCTGCGCGCGGGAGCAGGCGTTTGATGTCCAGCCGGAGCCACCTGCCATGCAAGCCCTCGATACCGCCGAACGCGAGCGCGCCGTCGCGCCCGCCGAAACACCCGCCCCCCACCAAACCGACACCGCGTTCGCGCTGACCCCGCCGCACAGCGCGGCCTCCATGCACGTGACCAAGCGCAACGGCGGCCAGGAGGCGGTGGACGTCAACAAGATCGTGCGCGCCGTGACGCGCAGCGCCGAAGGGCTGCACGGCGTCGACCCGCTGCGCGTGGCACTGAAAACCATCGGCGGCCTGTACGACGGCGCCACCACCGCCGAGCTGGATCAGCTCTCGATCCGCACCGCCGCCGCGCTGACCGCGGAGGAACCCGAATACGGCCAGCTGGCCGCGCGCCTGCTCGGCGCGTACATCGACAAGGAGGTCGGCGGCCAGGAAATCCAGAGCTACTCGCAGTCGATCGCGCGCGGCGCCGAGTTGGGCATCCTCAACGACCGCCTGCGTGATTTCGTGGCCGCCAACGCACGCAAGTTCAACGACGCGATCGACGTGCTCGCCACCCGCCGCTTCGAATACTTCGGCCTGCGCACGGTGTATGACCGCTACCTGCTGCGCCATCCGCAAACGCGCCTGGTGATCGAGACACCGCAGCACTTCTTCATGCGCGTCGCCTGCGCGCTGGGCGGCAACGAGATCGGCGAGACGCTGGAACTGTACCGGTTGCTGTCCTCGCTGAAATACCTCGCCAGTTCGCCCACCCTGTTCAACGCCGGTACCGCGCACGAGCAGCTCAGCTCGTGCTACCTGCTCGACTCGCCGGTCGACTCGCTGGAGTCGATCTACGACAAGTACGCCGACGTGGCCAAGCTCAGCAAGTTCGCCGGCGGCATCGGCCTGGCGTACTCGCGGGTGCGCTCGCGCGGCTCGCTGATCCGCGGCACCAACGGCCACTCCAACGGCCTGCTGCCGTGGCTGAAGACGCTGGATGCGTCGGTTGCCGCGGTGAACCAGGGCGGCAAGCGCAAGGGCGCCGCCTGCGTGTACCTGGAATCGTGGCATGCCGACATCGAGGACTTCCTCGAACTGCGCGATAACACCGGCGACGATGCCCGCCGCGCGCACAACCTCAATATCGCCAACTGGATTCCCGACGAGTTCATGCGCCGGGTCGAAAGCAATGGCGACTGGTCGCTGTTCGATCCGAAGGTGGTGCCGCACTTCGTCGACAGCTGGGGCGAGGCGTTCGATGTTGCGTACCGCAGGGCCGAAGCCGATGGCCTCGCCGTGAAGACCGTGAAAGCGCGCGAACTGTACGCACGCATGATGCGCACGCTGGCGCAGACCGGCAACGGCTGGATGACGTTCAAGGACCGCTGCAACGCCACCTCCAACCAGACGGCCAAATCCGGGAACGTGATCCACTTGTCCAACCTTTGCACCGAGATCCTGGAAGTCAGCTCGGCGACCGAGACGGCCGTATGCAATCTGGGCTCGGTGAACCTGGCGCGGCATGTGCGCGATGGCGCGTTCGACTTCGACCAGCTCGCCTCGACCGTGCGCACTGCAGTGCGCCAGCTCAACCGGGTGATCGACCTCAACTTCTACCCGATCGACACCGCGCGCAACGCGAACATGAAGTGGCGCCCGGTCGGGCTCGGCGTGATGGGCCTGCAGGACGTGTTCTTCAAGCTGCGCCTGCCATTCGACTCGCCCGAGGCGCTGGCGCTGTCCACCCGCATCGCCGAGGAGATCTACTTCAATGCCCTGTCGCAATCGGCCGAACTGGCCGAAGCCGAAGGTCCGCATCCCGGCTTTGCCGAAAGCCGTGCCGCCAATGGCGAGCTGCAGTTCGATCACTGGCCGAACGCCACGCCACAGGACAGCACACGCTGGGACGCGTTGCGCGAGAAGATCAAGCAAAACGGCCTGCGCAACTCGCTGCTGATCGCCATCGCGCCCACCGCCACCATCGCCTCGATTGCCGGCTGCTACGAGTGCATCGAGCCGCAGGTCAGCAACCTGTTCAAGCGCGAAACGCTGTCCGGCGATTTCCTGCAGGTGAATCGCCATCTCGCCGACGAACTGAAGACGCTGGGACTGTGGACGTCCGAAATCCGCGACGCGATCAAGCTCGCCGAAGGCTCGGTGCAGGGCATCGCCGCGATCCCCGAACGCCTGCGCGCGATCTACCGCACGGTGTGGGAACTGCCGCAGAAGTCGCTGATCGACCTGGCCGCCGCGCGCGGCGCATATGTCGACCAGAGCCAGTCGCTGAACCTGTTCATGGAAAACCCGAACATCGGCCAGCTGAGCTCGATGTACATGTACGCGTGGAAGGCCGGCATCAAGACCACGTACTACCTGCGCTCGAGGCCGGCCACAAGAATCGCCAAGACCACGGTGGCGGCGGTACCCGATCAGGCCCAAGCCGCGGCCGCGGTGTTTTGTTCACTGGAGAACCCGGAATATTGCGAGGCCTGCCAATAGCGCCACGAGGTGTCGCGATGAAGCGTTACCGGAATCTCCACGGCCACTCCGGCGTCGCCGCGTACGAATACGGCGACGGCTTCATCCGCATCCGTTTCGTCAACGGTGATGCCTACGAATACACCGACGAGGCCACCGGCCGCGAGCACGTCGCGAACATGCAGAAACTCGCGCAAGCGGGCCTCGGCCTCGCCACCTATGTCAGCCGCTTCGCGCATGACGCTTATGCACGCAAGCTTTGAATCGAAGGAACAATGATGTCCGCCCAACCCAACCGCAACGCCCACATCCTCGATCCCGGTTTCGAACTCACCCTGCGCCCCATGCGTTACCCCGGCTTCTACGAGAGGTACCGCGACGCGATCAAGAACACCTGGACCGTCGAGGAGGTGGATTTCTCGATGGACACGCGCGACCTCGACACCAAGATGTCGGCCGCCGATCGCCACCTGATCCGGCGCCTGGTGGCGTTCTTCGCCACCGGCGACACCATCGTGTCGAACAACCTGGTGCTGAACCTGTACCAGCACATCAACGCGCCGGAAGCGCGCATGTACCTGTCGCGCCAGTTGTACGAGGAGGCGCTGCACGTGCAGTTCTACCTCACCCTGCTGGACACCTACATTCCCGACCCGGCCGAGCGCAACGGCGCGTTCGCGGCAATCGAGACCATTCCGTCGATCCGGCAGAAGGGTGCGTTCTGTTTCAAGTGGATCGACTCGATCCAGGGTCTGCACCGGCTGGAGACGCGCGAGCATCGGCGCCAGTTCCTGCTCAACCTGATCTGCTTCGCCGCCTGCATCGAGGGGCTGTTCTTCTACGCCGCGTTCGCCTACGTCTACTACCTGCGCTCGCGCGGCCTGCTGCACGGACTGGCCGCCGGCACCAACTGGGTGTTCCGCGACGAGAGCGGGCACATGGCGTTCGCCTTCGAGGTGGTGCGCACCGTGCGCGAGCAGGAGCCGGAGCTGTTCGACGACGCCATGCGCGCGCAGGTCGAGCAGATGATGGAGGACGCGATCGCCTGCGAGACCCAGTTCGCCGAGGACGTGCTGTCCGGCGGCGTGGCCGGCATGTCGGTGAAGGACATGCGCCAGTACCTCGAATACTGCGCCGACCAGCGTTTTGCCCAGCTCGACATGCCGAAGAAGTACGGCGCGAAGAACCCGTTCGACTTCATGGACCTGCAGGATGTGCAGGAGCTGGCCAACTTCTTCGAGCGCCGCGTCTCGGCCTACCAGGTCGGCGTGCAGGGCGAGGTGGCGTTCGACATGGCGTTCTGAGACGCTGGCGCACCCTGCCCCCAGCGAGCGAGCCATGGGTGCCTCCCGTCTCACCGTGCTGTTCGACAGTCCGCTGCTGCGGATCACCGACATCGACTGCAGCCACCCGCGCGGTGGTTGCGGCGGCGAACGCGGCGACGAGCGCACTCACCTGGTACTGCTGCGGCGTGGCGGCTTCGGTTATCACGTGCGCGGGGCGGAATACGTGGGCGACCCCGCCACCGCCCTGCTCTACCGCGCCGGCGACAGTTACCGCATCTCGCACCCGTTCGAGGGCGGCGACGCCGGCAGCTGTTTCGAGGTGGCGCCCGCGCACGAGGAGGCGCTGTTCGGCCGGCGCCTGCGCGGGTCGGCCGACGCGGCGCGACCGGTCGAAGCCGTCGACCAGTACCGGCATCGTGCGCTCCACGCGGCGCTCGCCCACGACGGGCGCGACAGGCTGCGGGTGGAGGAGGCGGCCGCCGCACTGTGCACCGCGGTGCTTCGGCACGATGCTGCAGCGAGCATCGCGCCGCTGTCCGCAACCACCCGGCGTCGACTTGGCCGGGTGCAGGAAGTGCTGCTGGCCGATCCGACCGCAGACGTCGGACTGGCCGAACTCGCCACCCATGCCGGTTGCTCGCCGTTCCACCTTTCGCGCCTGTTTCGCCGCGCCTGCGGCAGCAGCCTGGTCGTCTACCGCACGCGCTTGCGCATCGCGCTCGCACTCGACCGCCTCGCCCACGGCGCGGACAATCTCGCCGCACTGGCCAGCGAGCTGGGCTTCAGTCATCAGAGCCATTTCGGCGCCACCTTCCGGCGACATGTCGGACTGACCCCGCGCGCCGCGCGCGCGACCCTGCATCCGTCGGCGCTGGCCCGCACGGGCAAGAATTTGATAGCGGCACACCGGCCGGAGTCCTAGCGTCGGAGCCATGCCCGGCCGCTCGCCGGGCCTTCGACGGAGGCCACCATGAAACTGTCCGCCACCCTGCTCGCGTTTATGCTGGGTATCGCACCCGCCGCGGCAACCGCGCCGCACGCCTCGTTGCCGCCCGCGCTGGCCCGTGCGGTGGCCGCGTTCGACCGCGCCCAGGTCGAAGGCGATGGCGCGGCGCTGCAGCGCCTGCTCGCCGACGACTACGTGCTGTTCAACAGCCGCGCCCGGGTCGAGAACAAGGCGGACTTCATCCGCGACTACACCGCCCCCGGCTATTCGCTGAAACCGTTCACGGTCGAGCACGAGGTCGTGCGCCACTGGCCCGGTGGCGCCGTGCTCGGCGGCGTGGCCACGCTGGAGGGCAGCAGCGAGGGCAAGCCGTTCAAGGCGCGATTGCGCTTTGCCGACATCTGGCGCGAGCGCGACGGCCGCTGGCAAGTGATCTTCACCCAGGCGACCCGCGTGGCGACACCGTAACCCGCTGCATGACCTTCGGCAGGGTGGCCACGCGGGCTATTGACTACAGATGTAAGCATGGCGTAGCTTGCCTACAACTGTAGTCAAGCGGGAACGGGCATGCGCAAACCTTCCATCGGCGACCAGGAACTGGCGCTGCTGCAGCACATCGACGAGAGCGGCACCGCTTCTGTCGGCGAGGTGGCCGCCAGCTTCGGCGAGCCGCGCGGGCTGGCCCGCTCCACCGTGCTGACGATGATGGAGCGGCTGCGCGGCAAGGGCTATCTCAAGCGCAAGCAGCTGCGCGGCATGTTCCGCTACAGCATCGCCACCGGCCCCGGCGAGGCGATGCGCAGCGCGGTGGGTAGCTTCGTCGAGAAGACCCTGAGCGGTTCGGTCTCGCCGTTCGTGGCGTGGATGTCCGAGCGCGCCGAAGTGAGCGACGACGAGCTGGCCGAGCTGGAGGCGCTGGTGGCGCAGTTGCAGAGCCGGCGGCGGGAGTCCTGACATGTCCATCGACCACGTCGTCATCTCGCTGCTGGCCCGGTTGGGCTGGACTTCGCTGCAGGCGGTGATTCTGATCGGCCTGCTCGCCCTGCTGGTGCGCCTGCTGCCGCGGCTGTCGGCGGCGATGCGTTGCACCTTGTGGTGGCTGGTCGGCGCACAGTTGCTGGCCGGCATGGTCTGGCATGCGCCGCTGCAGCTGCGGCTGCTGTCGCCGCCGGCGGTCGAACGCACGCTCGACGCGGCGGTGGTGTCGACGCCTGCGCCGGCCAACCTGCTGGTCAACGCCACGGCGAGCGTCGCGGCGGCACCGCACGAGAACCGCGTGCCGACACCGGCGTCGCCCGCCGCGCCCCGCTGGTTGGCGCACGCGCCGCTGGCGCTGGCCCTGCTGTGGCTGGCGGGCTTGCTGGCGCAGCTGCCGGCCATCGTCCGTCAGGGTTGGCAAGCGCGCCGGCTGCTGCGCGAATCCACGCCGGTGGCCAATGCGTCGCTGCAAGCGCAATGCGCGACGCAGGCACACGCCCTGGGCCTGCGTCGCGCGCCCGCCTTGCGCGCCTCCGCCGCGATCGCTTCGCCGCAGGTACTCGGCTGGCGTCGCCCCACCATCCTGCTGCCGACCGGACAGGCGTTGAGCGAAGGCGATGCATCGCTGGCGCTGATCCACGAGCTGGCTCACGTGCGGCGCGGCGACCTGTGGCTGGGCTGGATTCCGGCCATGGCGCAGCGGCTGTTCTTCTTCCACCCGCTGGTGGCGTGGGCGATGCGCGAGTACGCACTGGCGCGCGAGGCGGCGTGCGACGCGCAGGTGCTGGCGCAGCCGGACATCGAACCGCAGCGTTATGGCCGGTTGCTGCTGCAGCTGGGCGTGGCGCATCCCCTGCGTGCCGGCCTGGCCGGCGCGTCCCCTTCGTTCGGCAACCTCAAGAGGCGACTGACCATGTTGCAACACACCCCGATGCTTCCCCGCCAGCGCGTGCAGGGCTGGCTGCTGGTTGCCGTGATCGCGATCGCCGGCGTGCTGCCGTATCGCGTCACCGCCGCGGCGTCCGATCAACCGGCGCCCCCCGCGCGCAGTGCTTCCACCGCGTGGATGGCGCCGCCACCGCCCGCACCGCCACCGGCCACCGCGCCCGCGTTGCCCGCCATGGTCGCGCCGGCCGCTCCACCGGCACCGCCAGCACCGCCAGCACCGCCGGCTCCTCCCGCACCGCCCGCACCGATCACCGGCATGGGCAGCCACATGATGATCAGCACCCACGACGACACCGGCTACGCCTTCGCCCTGCTGGACGGCAACTCGACCACCGTCAACGGCACCGACGCCGATCTCGCCGCCGTGCGCCGGCTGCATCAGCGCGGCGAGCCCCTGCTGTGGTTCCGCCGCGGCGACACGTCCTGGACGATCCGCGACCGCGCCACCCTCGAACGGGCCAAGGCGATCTACGCACCGCTTTCCGCCCTGGCCGAACAGCAGGGCAAGCTGGGCGAGCAGCAAGGCGCGCTGGGCGAGAAACAGGGCCGACTGGGCGAACAGCAGGGCCGCATCGCCGCCGATCAGGGGCAGTTCGCCGGGCGCCAGGCCGAACTGGCCGGCAGGGCCGCCGAGCTTGCCGCCCGCCGCGCCGCCCTCGTCGGCCGCAGCGACTCCGCCGCATCCTCCGCCGCGCTGGACGCCCGGGAGCGCGAACTCGACGCCGCCCGCGTGCAGCTCGACAAGCAGCAACCCGACGTCGCCGATCGACAGGCGGCCCTGGCCGCCCGACAGGCCGAGCTGGGCAAGCAACAGGAAGCCCTCGGCAAGCAACAGGCCATCCTCGGCGAACGCCAGCAAGCCGCCTCCGCCAAGGCGGAGCAGCAGATGGCACAACTGCTGGACGAGGCGGTGGCGAAGGGGTTGGCGCAGAAGACCGCGCGGGATTGAGCGCGCCGCATCCGGCAAAGCCTCTCGCATCGACGCCTGAGATCTCCCGTAACAGCAAAGGCCGGGTTTGCACCCGGCCTTTGCGTTGCCCTCGATCAAACGGTCGCGCTCACTTCCACGGCCACGCCTTCAGCTCGTACTCCTTCGGCGGCGTGTCGCCGGCGAGGTAGTGCACGAAGTAGTCCCAGCGGCGGCGGGTGACGTAGGGGGTGGCGTCGCCGTAGGCGTGGTGGGCGTTGGGGATCATCAGCAGGTCGAAGTCCTTGTTCGCCTTGATCAGCGCGTCGACCATCAGCAGGGTGTTGCCGGGCGGCACGTTGTCGTCCATCGTGCCGTGCACCAGCATCAGCCGGCCCTTGAGTCGCGCCGCCTGGTTGGGGTTGGCCTGGTCGTCGTAGTTGCTCTTGCCATCCTTGTTCTTGACCAGCTCGCCCTGGTACTTCTCGGCCCAGTCGTCCTCGTAGTGGCGATTGTCATGGTTGCCGCTTTCGGACCACGCGACCTTGAAGAAATCCGGGTAGCGCAGCATCGCGCCGGTGGAGGCGTTGCCGCCGCCGGAGTGGCCCCAGATGCCGACGCGGTCGAGGTCGATCCACGGGTAGCGCTTGCCCAGTTCCTTCAGGCCGGCGACCTGGTCGGGCAGCGTGTTGTCGCCCATGTCGCCATACCAGGTGTCGTGGAACGACTTGGAGCGCCACGGCGTGCCCATGCCGTCGATCGCCACCACGATGAAGCCCAGCTCGGCCATCGCCTGGTGGTCGGCGCGCGCGGAAGAGAAGCTGCGCCCGCGCACCGAGCCGGTCTGCGGGCCCGGGTAGATGTAGTCGATGATCGGGTACTTCTTCGAGGCATCGAAGTGCGACGGCTTGAACATCATGCCGTACAACTCGGTCTTGCCGTCCCGCGCCTTGACCGTGATCGGCACCGGCGGCACCCAGCCGGCCGCCTTCAATCGGGTGATGTCGGCGCGGGCCACGGTAGCAAGCGTACGGCCGTCGTCGGCAGCCCGCAGCACGGTGACCGGCGGCGCGGTCGGCGTCGAATAGACGTCCACGAAGGTCTTGCCATCGGGCGACAGGGTGATCTCGTGGTTGGCCGCTTCCGGCGTCAGCAGCACCGGCTTGCCGCCATCCAGGCCGACCTTGAAGAACTGCTGGTAGTAGGGGTTCACACCCGGCGTGCGGCCCACGCCGCGAAACCACACGGTGCGCGACTTCGCATCGACCTTGAGCACCTCGGTGACGTTGCCCGTGCCGGTGGTGATCGCGTGCTTGAGCTTGCCGGTGTCGAGGTCGTAGAGGTACAGGTTGCCCCAGTCGTTGCGCTCGCTGAACCAGATCGCCTCATGCGTGGCCGGCAGGTAGCGCCAGTTGACCGCGCCGTTGCCGCTTTCGTAATACGTCGGCGAGGTTTCCTCGAACACCGTGCGCACCTTGCCGGTGGCCGCATCGGCGATGCGGAACCACACGTGCTTGTGGTAGCGCGAGGTGGAGACGAAGGCCAGGGTCTTGCCGTCGGGCGCCCACTTCACGTCATCCCAGCCGCCGTCCGGACCGCAGCTGACGTCGTCGCACAGGGTGGAACGGTGCTGGTCCGGCGGCATCTGCAGGCGCGTGACCTTCTTCGTCGCCACGTCGATGATGACGCGCTCGATCATCGTCACGTCCTTGTCGCCCACCAGCGGGTACTTCCATTTCTTCAACTTCGGATGGCCGACCGTGGTGCTGATCAGGTACATCTCACCGGTCTTGCGCTGGTCCTGCTGGAAGGTGGCGATCTGCTTCGAGTCGGGCGACCACTCCACGATCGCCTTGTCCGTGTGTTTCCAGCCGGCGTCGTCGGTGGCGTAGCCGAAGTTCTCGACGCCGTCGGTGGTGAGCCGGGTTTCCTTGCCGGTAGCGACGTCGCGCAGCCACAGGTTCCAGTCGCGGATGAAGGCCTCGCTCTTGCCGTCCGGCGACAGCGCGCCGGGTTCCTTGCCGGTCTTCACCAGCGTGGCGCGATCGACGCAGCTGGCCTCGGCGGCGACGAGGTCGCACACGTAGTGCGTGCTGCGCACGGTGACGTCGATGCGGCCGTCGGGCTTCGCCTCGTAAGCGGTCACCGGCAGCTTCATCGCGTCGACCGGCTTGCCGCCGGCCTTGCCCAGCGCCGCGGCCAGCTTCGCCTGGTCGAACAACGGCATGGCCTTGCCGCTGGCCGCATCCATGCGGATGAAGTGATCGCCGCGCTGGTCATGGTCGACGTACCAGAAATGGCCATCGTCCAGCCAATGCACGGCCGTCACCGCGTGGTCGACCAGCGGCGTGGTGTTGTAGCTCATGAAACGCTCGGCCTGCGCGTAGTCATTCGCGTCGAGCACCCGCCCATGCGCGGCGGCGACGCCGGACAACAGCCCCAGAAACACCGCGCCACAAAGGCGCAACTTGCCGAACCTTGAATACATCTGTTGATCTCCCCAAACCCGGATGCGCAACCGCCGGTGGCTGCGTCGACACACGTCCTGCCGATGCTAGCGCGATATCGCCTTGCCCACTCTGTGCCAAAGGTCCACGTCACCCGCCACCCGCCCCTTCGGCACGATGCGCCGCCGCAGGGTTTCGCCTACCGCGGAACTGGCCGGTGGACGACACGGAATGGCGAACACGCTTGTTGCGGATCGCCATGATGCAAAGACCCACCTGTTCGACATGCGAACAACCCACTCCGACTCTGGACTGGACCGGTATCAGGAAGGCAAGATTGCCCGGCCGGCACGCCCTGCAAGCTCGACTTGGCGCGCGGTTGTTGCCTGTGAAACAACCCGCGTGAGGCGTTTCATCCGCCTCGAGTGCCGTGCATTCACCTACGTTGGAATGACATCAAAATAGGGACTATTGATGAAAACACGCAATGCATTGACCGCCAGCTGTCTGTTCGCCCTGGCGCTGTCCGGTTGCGCCACCATGTCGACGACCGATGCGATGGTGCCCTTGCAAACCGAAACCGCACACATGCTCGGCCTGGCCTCTTCAGAGGAGCTGACGATCACTGACGTCAACGCCGGAAAGCCGGACGCACTGGGCGGTCAGGATTACACCTATACGGCAGCGACGAAATCGGGACGGACGTTCGACTGTTCGGCACGCATGACGCCGGGCATCATGGGCGCCGCGCCGACCATCTCGGCCCCCACCTGCAAGGCGATCAAAAGCCATTCCTGATCGTCCCGCATCCGGTCGTTGACCAGCCAGCAGCCCCGAGCCCCAGGCGAGGGGCTGTTGTTTTTCCAGGGTTGGCCGGATCGCGCCATTTGTCGGCAACGAGGAGCCTGTCCGCCGCAGCATCAACGCAGCGCCGCCGTCAGCTCCACCAGCCAGTCGACGAACACACGCAGACGCGCCGGCATCTGGCGTTGTGGCGGATAGAGCACGGTCATCGGCAGCGAGGGTGGCGGGAACGCCGGCAGCAGCTCGCGCAGCTGGCCGCGCTTGAGTTCGGCGGCGACGCGGTAGCGCGGGATCTGCGCGATGCCCAGGCCGGCCTCGCAACAGCGGTAATAGGCTTCGGCGCTGCTGACGCTGACGCAGCCGGGCAGCGCGACCTCGCGGCGCTTGCGCCCGACCATGAACTCCAGCGGCTCGACGCGGCGGGTGGTGGGCGAGATCCAGTTCACCGCCACATGGCCGTCCTGCAACGCGGCGAGCGAGTCGGGCGCGCGATGCCGGCGCAGGTAGGCGCTGCTGGCCACGGTGGCCAGCTCGAAACGGCCGACGCGGCGGCCGACCATGTCCGAATCGGCCAGTTCGCCGATGCGCAGCACGCAGTCCACGCCTTCGCGCACCAGGTCGACGAAGCGGTCGCCGGTGCCGATGTCCAGGTGGATCTGCGGATAGCGGGCAAAGAAATCGCGCAACGCGGGAATCACCAGCAGGCTCGCCAGCGAGGCGGGCAGGTCCACGCGCAGGCGTCCCTTCGGCTGCACCCGCGCCTCGCGGAAATCGGACTCCACCTCGTCGACGTCGGCAAGCAACCGCACGCAATGGCGGTAGTAGGTTTCGCCGTCGCGGGTCGCCTGCACGCGGCGGGTGGTCCGCAGCAGCAGCTGCGCACCCAGCCGCGCCTCCAGGCGCTTGATCGCGTGGGTGACGGTGGCGCGCGGCAGGTCCAGGTCCCCCGCCGCCGCGGTAAAGCTGCCCAGTTCGACGATCCGCGTGTACAGCCGCATGGCCTGCAGCCGGTCCATCGCCATTGTTGTTACTCGTGGAATGATGATGGCCATTATTGAGTATTTATCGAATCCCCGTCACGGCGCACCATGCGTCCACCCTCACCCACCGGAGCCATCCGCATGCAGACCCGCACCCTCGGCAACCGTTCCGCTGCCCCCCGCGTCTCCGCCCTCGGCCTCGGCTGCATGGGCATGAGCGCGTTCTACGGCGCACACGACGACGCCGAATCGATCGCGACCATCCACCACGCACTGGAGCGCGGCCTCAACCTGCTCGACACCGCCGACATGTACGGTCCGCACACCAACGAGCTGCTGGTCGGCAAGGCCCTCAAGGGGCGCCGCGAGCAGGCCTTCGTGGCGACCAAGTTCGGCATCATGCTGGACCCGAACGACGCGCAGGCACGGGGCGTCAACGGTCGCCCGGAATACGTGCACGCCGCCTGCGACGCGAGCCTGAAGCGGCTCGGCATCGACACCATCGACCTGTACTACCAGCACCGCGTCGACCCGCAGGTGCCGATCGAGGAAACCGTCGGCGCGATGGCCGAGCTGGTGGCCGCCGGCAAGGTGCGCTACCTGGGACTGAGCGAAGCCTCCGGCGCCACGCTGGAGCGCGCCTGCAAGGTGCATTCGATCGCCGCGCTGCAGAGTGAGTTCTCGCTGTGGACGCGCGACCCGCAGACCAACGGCATGCTCGCCGCGTGCCGCAAGCTCGGCGTGAGCCTGGTCGCCTACTCGCCGCTGGGGCGCGGCTTTCTCACCGGCGCGATCCGTTCGCCGGACGATTTCGAGGCCGACGATTACCGGCGCCACAGCCCGCGTTTCGTTGGCGACAACTTTGCGCGCAACCTGCAGTTGGTCGAGCAGGTGAAAGCCATCGCCGCCGACAAGGGCTGCTCGCCTGCGCAGCTGGCGCTGGCCTGGGTGCTGGCGCAGGGCGAGGACGTGCTGGCCATCCCCGGCACCCGCAAGCGCAGCCGGCTGGACGAAAACCTCGGCGCGCTGGACGTGCAGCTCAGCGCCGCCGAGCTGAAGGCGATCGACGCGGTGTTTCCGCCCGACGCGGCCAGCGGCGAGCGCTACGTCAGCAGCGGAATGCGGATGGTCAACGCGTAAGGACGGAACTCGAAAGACCCGCAGGAGCCCGCTCGCGGGCGATGCTCCTGATGCCGGGATTCGCAAAAGCAAGAGCATCGCCCGCGAGCGGGCTCCTGCGAGAAGCGGCGGGGTAAACTTGGGCGAATGAGCACCCCCGGACATTCCCCGCTCGGCAAGGACACCGTCTACGCCGACCGCTACGACGCCAGCCTGCTGTTCCCGATCCCGCGCGCGGACAATCGCGCGCAGATCGGCGTGGCGGAGACGCTGCCGTTCCACGGCGTGGACATCTGGAATGCCTACGAGTTGTCGTGGCTCGACCCGCGCGGCAAGCCGCAGGTGGCGCTGGCCGAGTTCCGCGTGCCGGCGGCGTCGCCGTACATCATCGAGTCGAAATCGTTCAAGCTGTACTTGAACGGTTTCGCGCAGGAATCCATCGCCGATATCGACACGCTCGCCGAAACCCTGCGCCACGACCTCTCCGCCGCCGCCGGCGCCGTGGTCGGCGTGGAGCTGTCGCCGCTGCGCGCCGCGGCCTTGCCGGTGGTCGAGCTGGACGGCGAGCTGCTCGACGCGCAGGACCTCGCGATCGACCATTACGGCCCGCCGCGGCCCGAGTACCTGCGCGCGGATGCCGCGGCGACCGCGGTGGAGGAAACGCTGGTCTCGCACCTGCTGCGCTCGAACTGCCCGGTGACCGGCCAGCCCGACTGGGGCAGCGTGCAGATCGCCTACCGCGGCGCGCCGATCGATCACGCCGGCTTGCTGCGCTACCTCGTCTCGTTCCGCACCCACAACGAATTCCACGAGCAATGCGTGGAGCGCATCTTCGTCGACCTCAGCCGCCGCTGCGCGCCACTGCAGCTGCGCGTGCACGCGCGCTACACGCGCCGCGGCGGGCTGGACATCAACCCGTTCCGCAGCAGCACGCCGGCCACGCCGGACAACCCGCGCACGGTGCGCCAGTAGTTGCGGCAACGCACTGTCACCACCGCGTGAAAAGTTCGGCAGGCGCGCGCGGCCGCTAATCGGCGCTTCATTTGCGCGGCGCTAGCCTCGGCGGGTGGGTCATGCCGACCAACCGTCCATGGAGTTCCGATGAAACGATCAACTGTCTTGATGGGCCTGTTGCAAGGCGCCGGCCTGGCCAGCCTGCTGCTGCTCGCCGCCTGCGGCAAGCACGATGAACCGGCCACTCCCGCCGCGACCCCCGCGGGCAATGCCGCTTCCGCGGCGTCGGTGCTGCCGACGCCGGCCCCCGCGCACACCGCGCCCGCGGCGCCGGCCGCCAGCAGCGCCATCGCGCCGGCGACCACGACGGCCGCGGCCGCTGCACCGACGCCGCTGGCCTTTGCCAAGCTGACCGTGGGCGACGCCGTCGACAAGGGCCACCAGGTCACCCACGCGGCCGAGCGCTTCGACGCCGACGATCACACGCTCTACGCCAGCGTGGCCACCGTGGGCAGCAGCCGCGACGCCACCATCGACGCCACCTGGCGTTACCTCGAAGGCGGCGGCCAGCTGGTCAGCAAGATCAGCCAGTCGATCGCCACCGATGGCCCGGCGATCACCACCTTCCAGGTGCACAACCCGGACCTGTGGCCGGAAGGCAAGTACACCGTGGACATCACCGTCGACGGCAAGCCTGCCGCCAGCCAGGATTTCAGCATCGGCAAGCCGTGAAGCGTCGCGAAGGCGCAGGTGTTCATGGTGGCTCCCGCGGGAAAAGTTGCCTGCATCCCCGGGTTGTGCCGCCTGCGATGAAAAGCCGAAACACCTGACAGACCCGTCCCGGAATTCGCAGTAGGCTCGACGAACCGCCCAAGGCCTGGCGCAGGATGCCGGCGATGCGTGGCGC